>CEUZ01064963.1_pt1 | contig 10265 bp, 6 predicted proteins | sample 361511 | NCBI WGS metagenome assembly CEUZ01 (sample SAMEA2622822, study PRJEB7988) | marine metagenome | biome: marine biome (ENVO:00000447); feature: surface water layer (ENVO:00002042); material: "saline water (ENVO:00002010), including plankton (ENVO:xxxxxxxx)" | depth 5 m | reverse complement strand
TCATCGCCTGTGTACTTGGGCTGCCTACGCTCTCTATCTCTCTGTAGTGCAGCATCGAGAGGGATAGTTATCGAGTTTGGATTGAGTGGTGCTCTCGGTGAACAAATCATCTTGTTTATCTGGACTCCTTCTAGTTGTCTTTCGCCTCTCGGCTCTAGAGGTGAATCCGAGTCAAATGTGAACAATTCTGCCTCGTTCTTCGGGTCATTTTCGGTTGCCCACTCTCTAAGTGGGGCTGTCGGAGGAGAAGTGTCATCGAGAGAAGAATCGAGCAATAATACCTCTTTGGCAGATGCAAGAATACTCTCAAAATAGTGTCTAGCATCTCTGATTGGACCGTCGGGTCTGAGTAAATTCTCGGAGTGTCTTTCTTCCTCTCCGAGGAATGCCATCCTCGGCACACTCAGATTCCACGAAGAGCTGGATAGATTTGCCATGATGATGTAATCTGCAGTACATCCCAGAGCTTCGGCTGGTGTTAGCAAGGTGACTCTCTCGGATGGAGAAGTGCTTGCCTCAATCTCAGATCGATTTAGAAGATAGGTGAATTCATCGACCCAGTCGGGACCCGAATCGGGGATTTTTATTCCTAGACTGGTCTGGTATGAGCGAAGGGCTTGATGGTCTCTGATGATTGCTTGTACAACCGCAGCGGGAGTGGTTCCTTCCCCATCGCTGCTCTCCATCAGAGATTGTAGGTCAAGCGAGCGCAGAAGTTGGTTGAGCCAGTCATCTCCAAACGCTGTTGAGTCGGGAAGAGGGAGAATCTCTCCTGACTCGCAACCAATTGCAATGCTATCATCTGAGAGTGCTAGCAAGTCCTCTCCGTTCAGGAGAGGTCGTAGAGACTCGGCTAGACAAAGCAGCCACCACTGGGTAGATTCCTTCGTAATGTAGTCGTACTGGGAGACTGCTGGTCGCGATAGGGTTCGAAGCCACTTAGCGAGTGTTCCAGGCCCTCCTAGAACATGGTCATCCCTTGCCAAGCGGGTCAGCACCTCAGTGTCGGCAATCGGACTGATTCGTGAGTTGGTTGGATGTTCCGAAGTGGCAACGAACGGTACGATTGCTGATTGTATTGCTAAAGATCTGAGATCCTGTAGGCAGAACGCATCTGGTCCGTGAGGCAATTTTGCCAAAGCACCTATCCAATGACCAACTTGGTGTGAAGAGCACTTAATCTTGGAACGTGAGGCTTCGATTCCTATAGACTTGAGACGCTGACTCCACCTGTGAAGATTGGAATCCAATGCAGGATCGATGATTGCAATTCTAGAGTCTTGGTTTGTCTCTAGGCGTTCTCCGGCTAGAACGATTGCAACATCGAAGGAATGTTCCTCCCTTTGTAGCATCAGTCTGGTAACTGAATTGTCGGGGGCAGTACTCTCGGGTTGGTGAGAAGGTATCCATTCTGGGAGTTGTGATTCCTCTGTCAAAGGGTGTTCGTCCACCAGCATTAGCCCGTGGTGACCTAATCTGAAATTGCCCGGATGGGTGAGCTGGTGAATAGGTCTGTGAGTGGAGATTGCTAGGAGCATTTCGGTATCACTTCTAGACAGTCCAGGAGGATGGTCAAGCATCACAATACCATCGACATCCAGCAGAGTGAAGGGGGTACTAGAGTCTCTCAGTCCATCGATTACTCGTTGTGTGGCCATATCTGGGTGAGTTCCTCCCAACCTTCCTTCGAGTTCTCTAATGACTCGTCTGAATGATTTGATACCCGGTCCGTCCCACTTGTCCGCCGAGGACTGTTCGCTCAAGTAGGCATGGAGTTCTGCGAGAGCGGCTGTCTTACCCCTGCCCCAACTCATTTCTGGTAGTGGATTGATGAGAGGAAATGCAAGATTTGATGCTGCCTTACTACATTCCTCGTGAAGTATAATCTCAAACGGAGCCTCGGTGTTGAGTAGTCTTGGGACTCTAAGGTCTGCCAGAAGTGAAGATCTTAGTGAGTCTATTGTTTGGTGCAACGTCTTGTCGACGGCATGGCTTGCAAGAATCTCAGAAAGTGCCTGACGTCTGGATGATTCTGTAGGATAGATGATGAGTAGTCTGCTGAGAGATTCAGTATCACCTCCCGGACCTAGAGATTGAGCAACTAGATGAGAGGTGAGCCATTCTGGCATTCCTCCTCTAGGTACCTCTTCACAGGTCACCTGAACATCGGATTCGTTGGTCATAGGCATCACCGAGCATACGCGATGGAGGGGCGGGGTTATTCAACCCAACTGAGGCATTCCGAGCAGTCAGATAATCATCGCTGTCTACGAGAAACAGCGGCAGCCATCATGCATGCCAGCGCTGCAAGTACTCCGGGAGCGGGTAAAGGCGAATCTGCCTTCTCAGGATAAGACCAGTCTATCAGTAAAACCACAGAAAGGTCATCCCCATCCCATACCATTGGTATATCCACAGCGGATGTACCGCTCAGTCCATCGAATTCGTAGGTTTCGTGAAGCACATGGAGATAGTAATCCAAGCCATTTGTACCCTCAGGATAGTGGATGCTGTCCTCGATGAACATAACCCATGGAGATAGGGTTGCGGTCGGACAGCTGCCACCTCCGTCCATGCACTGATTTTCCAATTCGGTGAGATTCCAAGATACTTCTAGCGATCCTTGCTCATTTTGTGATACCGAGAAAGTGGCGGTGCCAGAGAAGTGAGTGGATGGCGGAGTTGCGAGTGATGTTGCATAATCGTTGACTAGGCTGTTTGAACTGGCTACCTGCCCCCAATGTAGCCTCTCTCCGAAAAAGATCTTCGAGGGAGCGACTCGAGTGTTGCTAGGCTCACTTGCAGCGTATGAACCGTCTCCATATGTTGACTCCCATCGGTGCTCAGTAGAATTGCTGCCGAATGGGTCTAGGGCCTCATACTTGTGTCTGTGATAGTGAATCAGGAACACCTCGGTGTCTCCAATTGCCTCGTTTAGCGAGTTTTCTGTGTATACGCAAGAAGTGCACCATGTGGCAGTGTATACTTCGATTACCGGAGCAAAATTCTCCTCGACAACTGTCGTTTCTGCGATATTGGAACCATTGCCCAGTGAAATGGCAATTGCCCCCACGGTTCCTCCATTCACACCCAATCTGGCATCGTCCCACAAAGAACTATTCTCGCTGCTCGAAACTGTAGTCGTAAGTGATGATAACAGCAGGGCAGCGACGACGAGTGAGGTAAGTCGCATGGCCTTCGCTGCCCTAAGGGATATTGAATGCTTGCGGGTCATTGAGCGGCTTCAAACGCTGCAATGGCCCGGTCAATGTCCTCGTCGGTGATGTGCAAGTGCACGACAGCTCTGACTGTCGAGTCTTCTAGGTCCAGTACATCGACACCCATTGAAGCTAGGTTTTCTACAAGCGCCTTTGCGCCGCCTTCGCTACAATCGACGTATACCATGTTCGACTGAACTGCGTCTAGGTCGACTGAGTAAACATCCATCGCATCGACAGCCTCAGCAAGTCTGCGAGCTCTGGTATGATCTTCGGCTAGCCTGTCGATATTGTTCTCAAGCGCGTACAATCCAGCGGCAGCGAGCATTCCCGCCTGCCTCATCCCGCCTCCGAACATCTTTCTCCAACGATGAGCCTCTGAGATTGTCGCAGCATCTCCTACCAATACTGAACCCACAGGAGCCCCTAGTCCCTTAGAAAGACAAATCGAAATGGTATCGAAATCTCTGACCATTCTCGCTGGGTCGGTACCACTAGCAACGACTGCGTTGAACATTCTCGCCCCATCCAAATGGGCCCTGCAGTCGTTACTGTGTGCTACTTTGCATATTTCATCCAGTGTCTCCTGGTCGTAGACTGAACCGCCACCGACATTGGCGGTGTTCTCGACGCAAATCAGAGTGCATTCAGGATAATGCGAGTCGCTTCCGGCGACTTTTCGAATAGCTTTCTGGACATCCTCAGGGGACATCTGTCCCATCTCCCCTTCAACGAGTGAAATTGAGCATCCTGCCAGTACTGCATAGCCTCCAGCCTCGTACATGTAGATGTGGCTCTTACGATGGGTGACAATCTCGTCGCCCGGTCTAGTCTGAGTTTTGATTGCTACAGCATTCGACATCGTACCCGAAGGGACAAACAGAGCTGCTTCCTTTCCGAGCATCTCAGAGACACGCTCTTGGAGTTCAATCACTGTGGGGTCGTCTCCTAGAACGTCGTCACCGACCTCTGCGGAAGCCATGGCTTCACGCATGGCCTGAGTGGGTTGTGTCACAGTGTCGCTGCGGAGGTCGACTCGGTCGCCGGGGTAGTCTCGCATGGGTTCTCGCGGAGAACCTATCGCATTTCAACTACGCTAGGCCCTCATTCTTCCTCTTGAGAGGGTTTACTACGTGCCTGAGGGGGTTTTCTAGTAGTCCTCTTGCGGTGCTTAGGTGGTGATTTGGATTTCTTTTGGAACTGCATGAATACTATGACGACGACAAGAATAATCACGCCTCCAGCAATAATGGGCAACGGCAATTCGTCATCCCCTCCGACACAACCTGTCATGCCCCTATCTGGCTGAGATTGCCCATCCGGACACTCGGTCTGACTGGTAGCTGCAGACTCAGAAACAAAGTAATCTGGGTCGGCCAAGTTGCAAGACATCATTCCCGATAGAGGCTGGTAAGTTCCGGGTTTGCATTCAATCTGGGATGTGGATGCTTTGGAAGGGGCATAATGACCCGGATTGGCTGTATCACATTGTGTCTGAGCCGAGAGGGATTGGTAGGTTCCTCTTTCACAAGGGACTTGTGCGGCCATGCCAGTCTCGGGAGCGATATTTCCGGGTTGAGCGTCTAAACATCCGGATTGGCCCTGTTCGGGCTGGAATGTGCCAGCCTCACAGGGTGTCGAGAATGTAGCAGCCTCGTTGCTAACATAATTCCCTGCCTCGGAAGGAATGCATTCAGACTGTCCTGTTGAAGGTTGATAGGAGCCGGACATACACACCGCCTGCTCGGAAGAGCCGGTGGTAGGAACATGATATCCGGATTCTGCTTCAATGCATGAAGTAGCCATTGTAGCATCTTGGTATGTTCCAAGTGGGCAGGCCATCTGACTTGGTGTGCCTTCCTCAGTGGTGTAGTATCCCGGCTCGTTATCAACGCACGAGGATTGGCCCGAGGTTGGTTGATGAGTTCCGGCCGGGCATGCCTCTTGTGCGGAAGCGCCGGACTGAGAGACGAAATATCCGGGGTCTGCCGGCGCGCATTGGGCCATTCCAGAAGTAGTAGCAAAGGTTCCTACAGCACATGGTGTCTGGGATGTACTGGCGGGTCCAGTAGCATAGTTGCCGGTGTCAGCATCAATGCAACCTGTTGCTTCTGTGTCTGGTTGATAGGTTCCTTCGGGACATTCGAGTTCATTTATCGAACCGGGTTGATCTGTGTAGAAGCCAGGATTGGTTGAGTGACATGATGTCATTCCCATCATATCCTGATAAAATCCGGGTTCACAAGCAATCTGATTTACTGCTCCGGCGCTAGCAACATAGTGACCTTGGTCGGCATCCGTACAGGAAGCTGACCCAGAAGAAGCAGAGTAGGTTCCGGGCGAACATTGGGTTTGTTCAGTAGAACCTGTTCCTGCAGCGTAGAATCCTTGCGTTGTAGAGAAACATGTGGTTTGTCCAAAGATTGGTTGGTATGTTCCTGGAGGGCATGCCTCCTGCTGAGTCTGCATACTCAGTTGGACGAAATGACCAGGGTCAGCATCCAAGCAGTTCCCCTGTCCTGACATAGGTTGGAAAGTACCGGACTGACATGGCATAGGCTGAGGGGAGCCAGCTGAGGTGTAGTTACCCGGCTCTACGGGTGTGCAAGAATAGCCAACACTACCACTGTCTGGATTGTAAGTCCCTGCTGGGCACGGGATCTGGAAGATTGCAGAAATATTGACTTCGACATAATGTCCTGGTTCGACCTCCAAGCAGGAGGCTTGTGCTGAATTCGGTTGGAATGTTCCAATTGGACAAGGAATCTGATATGACATATCGGCATCCGAATAGTATCCTGGATCAGTCGGTGTGCATCCAGTTGTGTTATTTTGTGAGTAATATCCGGGGGTGCAGTTTGGAATATATGGATAAGCGTCGAAGATGGATAGGATGCCATCATCGTCGGGATCTCTTTCTCCCAGTTGGGGATTCTGATCTGGTCCAGAACAGCCTATGCAGGAAGGACCCAGATTTATCTCGACAGGAGAACGTCTGTCTACATTTGTTCCATCCCCCAACTCACCGTTACTGTTGTCTCCCCAGCAATATGCGGAAGCATCTGACGAGATTGCGCAGGTGTGATCATAACCAGTTGAAATAGTGGAGAAAGTAACCCCAGTGGGGGCGTTCACCTGAGTAGGAGTGGAGAGAAATGGGTCTGAGGTGCCAATCCCAAGTTGGCCGTGGTTGTTTCGCCCCCAGCAGTAGGTGCTGTCGTCATTCAAGATAGCACAGACATGGTATTCGCCAACGTCTATGGCAATTGCAGTCTTACCACTCGGGAGTAATGCCTCACTAGAGGAAGTTGTTTGTGTGATAGTGGTGCCATCTCCATATTGTCCGTAATTGTTCAGGCCCCAGCACCTAACGGTTCCATCGTCAAGAATCGCACATGTGTTGTGATGGCCTGCTGAAATTGCTGCGACAGTTCTATTCTGAGGAAGTACGGAGACCCAGGAAGCCAAACCGACAGTACCTGAGCCGGGCGAACCAAGTTTTCCATAAGTATCCCATCCCCAGCAGTAGGCTGAACCATTAATCAGGATAGCGCAGTTGTGTTCAGCACCCGCAGAAAGCGAAATGACTTCGCGGTTGTTGTAGCCAATTTCCCCTACCTGCCTAGGGTACCAAAAGGGAGTATTACTGATGAATCCCCTTCCGCCTTGTCCCCAGTTGTTGTCACCCCAGCACCATACACTTTGATCTACTAGAATTGCACATGTATGATTACGACCTGAAGATACCTGTGCAGCCAAAGATGTTGTGGATTGGAACCATGTCGCTTCTGGTAAGATGTAACTTTGGTTGGTACCGAGTTGTGCATACGTCGTTTCGCCCCAGCACTTTATTCGCCCGTCAGACATAACTGCGCATGCATGGGTGCCGTAGGCTGAAACTTCTAGGGCACTCGCAGAGCCGCCACCAGAAGTCAAACTTACATTAGTCGGTTGGTACACATTTCCGTTGTCAGAGTTGAGTCTTCCCAACTGTAGGCTATCGTCTCTGCCCCAGCATCTCATCGAGTGGTCTTCCGCCACAGCACAAGTGGAGTCTTGCGAGGCGCTGATGGTCGAGTAGGAATAAGCGGACCCTTCTTGTGATCCAGGGTAGAACAGCGTTGATGCGTTTGCATGGCTTTGCTGTTTTGTGTCTTCTTTACTGAGTTCACTCGAATCCCATGCACTAAGGGTATAATTCAGTGACATTCCAAGCAGTAGTATTACCAGCAGTAATGATAATTTGGTGGGGGGTGATGATTGACTCATAGGCCTTACAAGTCAAATGAAGTAATAACAATATTCACTACACATCATTTGCTTAATGAAGGTGAATGCTCATTTGCGTGTAGCCTCACGGCAGGATATGTCGGATGAGAATGGTGTCGGAAGTCAAGTGGAGTCATTCCTATCTGATAACTGCCCGCCGATGGGAATTTACGAAACCCTATACGCATTCAGGGATGCTTTCGGCAGTTTCATGGGAACACAGGGAACTCATCCTTGGTCGCAGGGATTTCCCTTAACCACCCCACTTGAGAAGTTCGGTGGTCCTCCGCTTCCTGACAGTGTCGATGTCACTTGGGAAGACCGTTTCTATCCTAAGGCCTGGGGGCATCCTGAGTTACGCGAGGCTATAGTCGAGTTCTACAACTCGCGATATGGCTCAAGCATCACTCCGGAGAATGTGATGGTGTTCGCTGGGGGCAGGCCTGGAATCTACACTGTGATGGCTTTCCTAAAGGAGCACATCAAGGTCAGAATCGGCAATATCGAGTGGCCTGCCTATCTGGATATACTAACTCAGACCAAAACAGAATACGAGATTGTTCCTTTCACCAAGGAGAATGGTTTCCATCCTCATAATTCGGAGTACTTCGACCGTGATGGCGTCGATGAGAGTACGGGCCTGATGCCCGTGATTTCGAATCCTCAGAACCCATCCGGTCAGACTCGCTGGGGAGCTGAACTGAAGCAACTCATCGAGATGGCCGAGCAACCAGGGAATGGAATACTGCTCGATGAGGCATACGAAATGTTTCACTCCCCATCAGTAAGTGGAATCGAGTTTGTCGAGGACCTTGACAACAGTAACGTCTTCCTCGCCGGGGCCTGTACGAAAGGTCTGCAGTCCCCGGGAATTCGCATCGGATGGATCATTGCAAGCAAGACTAACATTGAGACTATGGCAAATTACTCTAGTTTCGGCATGGGAGGAGTTAGTCATCCTTCACAGCATTACGCCACCATGTTGCTACAGCCCGACCGGGTGAAGAAGGCGCGCAAGGCCGTCGAGGAGCATTACAACTGGCAGCGAGAGAGATACGGTAAGGCATTCGAAGAGATGGGTTTGGGAGTTTACACTGGAGATGGTGGGTTTTACCACTGGTTGGAATTGCCCGAGGGTATGACCAGTGATGAGTTGAATAAACGGCTGTTCAAGCGAGGTGCAGCAATACTATGCGCTTCTGATTGTGATATGGCTAGGCCTCATTCCAAGGATCCAAGTTACGAAACCCCGTATTCACGATTTTTTCGCTTCTCATTCGGACCGTTGCTGCCTGAGACATTCGATTCTGACATCCAGTTGTTCAGAGAAGTATTCGAGGAATACAAGCAGGATGTCACTCATTCTGCCGGAGCATAGATGTTGTAAGCGTGCAAAGGCGGAGTGTACACGTGCAGATTGACTAATTCCGCGTCTGTATCGTTTGAAACCCTGTGAATATCAGGCTCTTCTGCAGCACATACCTCTCCGGGCTGATAATGCCTGACGTTTATCGGACGTGCAAGCCCTTGTTCATCGGTCTCGTAAATCGTCTCAGTTGACACTCCATCGACAATTAGGAAGGCGCAGTCACTACCTACATGATCGTGGATTGGAGTGTCCTGTCCAGGCGTCCAGCAAATCGCAACCAGCTCATAGTGCTCTGATTTCTTGATAACATTCCTCTGATAGCCGTCATCGGCGTAGCCGATGCACCCCTTGAGTGCGGCTAGATTCACCTCAAGACCGCTGAGGTGGTTGTCTAGCTCCCCCAGACCTGGTCTACGATCGATTGAGTCTAACCAGTCCACCAGGCCTGAAAGGCCTGAGCACTCAGAAAGAAGGTTGTCGCGGACCTTGGAATCAATGGCTACCTGAGTGACCATGACGGTCGAGTCGGGGTCAGCCTCATGACGATTTAGGCTGAGAATGCAGAATTGGAGATTATGTTTGGATTCGGTGCGTAGCACCGGGGTTGTTAGGAAATCAAAATGTGTTAGCAGATATCAGGTGTTCTGTGACACACCGGCTTACGGAAAAACACGCATTTTCAGGGGTTTGTTTCCGGATTTCGTAGGATTCTATTATAAGAGGTAGTGAAAGCGCGCGTTCACTCACTATAGTGAGGAGGAAAAAAACATGGATATGGAAACAAATATGAACGAATTGGGTGGAGCCTTCATGGTTGGATGGCTAGCAACACACGGGGATCTTGACGGTGCCCTTGTGCTAGCTGCTGCTTGGATGGCTATTGGAGGAGCTCACATCCTCCCTGCAATCACCTGGGGCCACATAATGACTGGCGACCTAGGTGACTCAGACGCGTGGATGGCCAATGGAATGCGATTGGTGTTCCAGGTTATCGGTGCCGCACTAGCAGTAATGCTAGGTGCCGAATTGGCTGCTGAGACCCCTGTGTATGAGGCTGCAACGATGTGGGAGTTTGACATGTGGCCCACGATGGGAACGCTAGCTGGAGGAGCTCTCCTCTGGACAGTGTACTCACGCTGTGACGCATGGGTCGCTGCAATGGCTGTAATGGCCACTGCTGGCGTAGTTGCGTACGGCGGCGCAGGAGACATGGGCTCCGCTCTGCTGAACTCGGGAGACGCTGACATGGCGGCTTCCCTAGTCAACTGGGTAGTGGATGGCGCAGTTGCCGGTCTCGGCGCATTGCTTGCCACCAAGGTCCCAGACATGGTCTGATCAATTTAGGAAACTAAACTGACGGAAATACGTAAGGCGGACTGGGGGGCAAAAGCCTCCCAGTCCAGCCGTTA
>CEUZ01039879.1_pt1 | contig 10267 bp, 18 predicted proteins | sample 361511 | NCBI WGS metagenome assembly CEUZ01 (sample SAMEA2622822, study PRJEB7988) | marine metagenome | biome: marine biome (ENVO:00000447); feature: surface water layer (ENVO:00002042); material: "saline water (ENVO:00002010), including plankton (ENVO:xxxxxxxx)" | depth 5 m | reverse complement strand
TTCTTCTCGAATAACCCTCACTAAATAGCAGTACGATGCTAGCTAGGCAATTTTATTAGCGAGGTTTGCCAAAACTCTCATTTTGTAGAACATATTATCTCACGATTTTAGCACCTATGTCAAGAATTATTTTCGGTTAGGTACTAATTATTTTCGGTTAAGTACTATACGTTTTTATGCCAACGGTCTATTATCCAGTAACTAATTCCTTCATTGCTATTGGGGTTAGCTACTTCAACTCTAGAACGAAACCAGCACCCACAACAATCGTGAGTATGCCCGCAAGGTTTAGTTTTCTCAAAGTGCAGACTTAGCTGTGCTACTATAATGTCACGGGTTATGCCCTTTTTATTATTAGTAACGTGGAGCTTCCACATGCTGTACATTTCTTCGCCTAGCTCATCTTTCATATCCATAAAACCCACAGACACCTGAGCGTCTATAGCCCTAGCTAGACTTGCTACTGCCCATCCGTATTTTTCTCGAATTTGGTTAAACTCCCAAAGCATAATCGCTCCTTTACTCGTGTGGTGGAGAGGGTAGGATTTGAACCTACGAACCTTGCGGGTCGGTTTTACAGACCGATTGCTTTATCCTCTTGCATACCTCTCCAAGAAAAGAGTGCTAGGGCTGTCATTATGGCTTTCAAGAAGCTCACCTTAGCACTCTCTAAAAGGGTGGGGGCTTTTGTCATCGACAGGGCGCCCCACAGACCTTTTGTGATTAAGAAATAGCTGCTAAGAGCTTTTCCAAGTCACCGAAGCCAGCCTTGCTTAGGCTTACGAACTCAACATCGAGCTGCGCTTCGATCTGGGCTACTAAGTCAGCCTTGCGTACCTGAGGTGGACGCTTAGTTGGCTTGGGCTGAGCTTTGTACACGCCCAGAGCTGATAATTTAGCGATAACACTTCGCTCAGTCTTGTTAAAGTCCAACGCGAGCTGGTTAACAGTAACGCGAGTTGGGTTAGCTTCATAAGCTGAAACCATGCTGTCGATAACTTCCTGAGGGTAGTTAGCGCTTTTGTTTGCTGTCATAGTCATACTGTTTCTCCCGAAAAATTTATTTAATGTTGCTCTCAATTTCATAATACTATTATCTCATCAAAAAGCATGTATGTCAAGATATTTTTTCCATTTCCTCCACATTTTTTTCTCTGCTTTTCGTGCTTCTACTTCCCAAGGGGCGTCCCAATAATTGCCTCGGAACGATTCACCCTTAAACTTAGCAGGTGTACCTAAATCCAGTCCATCAAACTCATATTGCTTAATGTGAGTCATTTCGTGGAACACAGTCATAAGCGTCAGCTTATCACTATAGCGATCAGATATACGAATTACATAGTCATCGTCTATTTGATAAGCATCACCAAATGCACTTTTAAATCGAGTGAGTACAATGGTAAGTCTATCACTAGCGATTGTTAAGTCCCATAGTCCGTAGTGATCTACTGCCCAACAGGCTGCTCGGTTCACGAGATCACGCCTGTGTGACGGCCAATAGCCTTTTTTGAATTTGGTTTTTATTCGCATATTATTTCCCTAATTTCTGAATATATTATATAAGCAACAGCATCTGTTGTCAAATAAATTTGCGCCTAATCGTGAAAAAAACGCAACTTAATTCCGGGGGGCCGCGCGCGGGGTCGTGAAGTCAAGAAATTTTCGCTGATTTGCTGCAATTTTCTTCAATTTGGGGCGGGGACGTGGCAGACTTCGTTAATTTTCGAAAATTTGCGCCACACCCGCAAAAAAGACTTGACACGCGACCCCGTTGCGGGTATAATGGCGCGGGGCGATTATTTCATCGTCGTTCTACTACTTCCTCTGGCGCAGGGCGGGGTTGATTTTTTACTTATGAGGGGGAAGACTTGGTTAAATTAAAAAAATTTGCACCACACCCGCAAAAAAGACTTGACTTTCTTAGCTTTTGCACTTATTCTGGCGCAAGCAACACTTATTTTCGCTTCGTTACTTTACTACTGGCGCCCGCGCGCCAAAATTGCCGATTTTTCAAGATTTTTCGATGGGCTGGAGGCCTTTAAAAATGCGGCCTCCAGAGCAGGCCGCGCGGCATGTTTCACGTGGAACAAATCGCGCAGAGTAGCTCCAAAAAGCGCGTTATGCCTTTTTGTTTATCGTTATAGTTGACAATGTGCCAGTCCTCGCCCACGACCTTCTCTTTTAGGAGCGTCATGCGGTCATAATGGCTTAGTGCGTTTTCGTCATTCTCGGAAAATTTCCAATATGTGAGCGGTGAAATTTTCCGCGCCTGTATTCGCTTGCGTTGTTCCGCCTCAGAAATTGAAAGCCAAAATTTAATAAAAGTAACGTCATGCTGAACCTCATTTTCCCAATATTCGTAGCGATCTAAAAATTGTTTGTATTGGTTTTGAGAGCACCAGCCATTCATTTGTTGAACCATCGCGCGGCTATACCATGAGCGATCATAAAAAACGATTTGACCTTGCGCGGGCATTTTTCCGTTCCACCATTGCCACCAGTTAGCCATCGCGGTGACGGATGGCTTAGTTGATGGCACGATGCTATACCATGCAGGGTTTAAATATTCAGTGACCGCGCGAATGGTCGATGATTTTCCGGCGGTGTCGCGCCCTTCTAAAACGACAGCGATTTTATTTTTATTCGCTTCCGCTAGTTGGTTAAGTTGTGCCTGTAATTTTTTCATAGTGCGTAGCCTCGCTCTTCTTTATTTTCTAGTGGAGTGGGGCAACCGTGTATGCCCTTCTCTCTTTTCCAATTTACAATTTTTAAACCAAATTTTTTATTTGCCTGTCTTTGAGCATTGGCAAATTTTGCTTTTGCTTGTTTTTCTCGCATGTTGAAAAATTCAGAATGACCGCCAACAGGCTTTTTATCTTTCAATTTCAAATCACGGAATAATCCGGCAAGCCGCCATGCTTTATTTTTCTTGTGAAAAAATTGTTCGCTTGAAAGTGTCTCGTCAAATGTGCCAGTAGTCAAGCCGATAATTTCAGCCCGTAGGACACCAGAAGGCAAGCCGTGGCAGTCTTCAATATTGCGTAGCGTTTCAATAATGCGTGATTCAACGCCATTGAATCCACCCGCGCGGCAGTATTTTGCAAAGCCGTTTTTGATGATGGTCATATTGCGAAAAGCGGGGACATGCACACCTAAACCGTGCAAGCGCCATAAGTAGTTAAAACCAAAATCGTCAAAAGGTGAGCCGTCTATCTGGCTAGGGTGATCGGTAGATTTAAGCATTTTTTTGTACCTCGTTATAATTAGTGGGATTATAGCACCTAATGCCTAAACCAGTCAAACATTTTCGGACGCTATTATTATCGTCAAACATGTAGCTATTGTGGCGAAGCCAGTTAAGTGATTTTTTCATGTCAAACCGTAATCGGAAAATCATGCGCTTTTTTAAAATGTCATCCGGTGTAGTGTCGCCAAATGTTCGGCTATAAATATAATCATATTCTAAACCGTGATCTTTTAAAAATTTAATATCATGTTTGCCGATCACACGCGCGGTCATTATTGCGATTTGGTCGCGCTTACGGTTAATCGTTTTCCATGATGCCGCCAATGGCAGAAGCGTATCAGCGGCTATTTTTTCGGGCGTGTTATTTCGCACCCAGTGCGCAAGGTCTAATGACCCATCCGCGCGGGTCAGTTGTCGATGATTTGAGTCTATGACCGTACCATCTAAATCAAAAATAAAAAGCATATAAATAACCTATTATTCCAAGTGAATTTAAAGCCACCAAGTTCCAAAGTTTGGAGTCAATAGCCTGTAACATTAGCAAAGCTAAACCAGTGACCGCTAACAGTTTACCTTCTGGCGTATCAATGACGAATGGAGCGGCGGCCATACAAGCCGCGCCCATCCATCCAAGGCGAGCCACCAAGCTCATGATATGCTCATGAGCAAGGCAGACAGGGAGCGAGTAGTCGCGCCCTCTAAGCCATCGAGCTTTTCGCCCTGTAAAGCCTTTTCGATGGCTTGCACCAACTCGGCTTTAGTGGATTTAACAGAGGCAGTTTTTGCCTCTGGCTTTTGGTACACCTTCAAAAGCACAGCTTTTGAGATGACAGAGCGAACAGGCAAAGCCCATTCATTAGCGAGGCGATCAGCCACCGCGCGAGTGATGGGAGCCGAGTCCATCATTTGAGCGACCATCTTATCAGTATATTTAGACATATTATGTCCTCCAGTTAGTTTAAAATTAGCCAAACAATGCCACCGATGACGATGATGTCAGCGGTCACAGAGTAGAGCATGTAAGCCCGAATGAGCCAAGTAGTTAATGTTTTATTTTTCATTTTCATAGTGCCTATTATAACAGGTTTAAAAATAATTGCATACCTATTTGCGACATTTTCTTGCCTATTTGCGACATTTGGTAATATTACCAAAATTACGCGTTGCCCGCGTTACGAAGCGCAAACAAGCCATAGAGACAAGCCGAAGTAGTAGCGACAAAAAATGCAGTCCACAGAATCGAGCCGAGAACAGCAGACACACCGAGCGCAACCATACCAACAACAAAGCCGAGAACCAACATCATAATTATTAAAGCCATTTTATATCCTTATTTATTTATTTAATATGTGCGTATTGTAGCACAACCCACCGAGAAAGTCAACCCCCAATCATGGAGATATAATGGAAATGTTCGGTAATATTCACAAAACCAAAAAGTCTTTATATATCAATAGGTTAGGGGCGGTTTCGAGACTTGACATGAGGTCGCGCGGCGGGGCACCCCCTCACGTACAACTTTGGGGTTTTTCAAAACACCTTTAAAAATTCTTCTTGACATTTAATGTCATTTTTAGTATAATTTTTTTCATGGCTACTACTTATACAGTTACTTTTGATTTAGCTGAAGCCCAGACGGGTGTGTCAGGGCATTATCCTGTATTAGTAAGGAACAGCACTTATTGCCCCGACAACACAATATATGCAAAAACAGGCGATACTGTTAAATTTGTTGTAAGTGAGCCCTCCCCTGATGGTGCTAGCGTTAGTTATAATAATACAAACATTGCAGATACAGACCCTGATCCGGACGAATTTACCGATGATGGAACCACCAACCAGAATAGTCCTAGCAGTTGGGAGTATACTCTTACTAGTGCAAACGATGATGAAGAATTTTATTGGTTTTGGTTCGGAACTACAGTTCATTCTTCAGGAAGCGGAAAAAAGTATTCGCAAAGAATAAGAGTTAATAGAGTCGTAGGGTCTCCTTTAATGAATGGAAGCACCTCTGCTATCACAGTCGATCAAGGAGATACGATCACTTTTAGCGTATCAGGCCTAGGCGGGTTATTAGCAGCTAGTGGTAATAATGATAATAGATTGTACTTTGCAATATTTAATCAAGCGTCGGGCGGGTCCCTTATAAACCCAACTTCCTACACCGGAGGAGGCTGGGATAGTTCAAGTAACCAACTAGGCAAAGTCAAAACAACAGATACTAGTACAGTTTTAACTGTTGGTTCAAATATGCCTACAGGAACTTACTATGTTTATCTCACTCATTTCAATGCGGCAGATAGTCCCGGTGGAAATGACTTTTATGGATCGGAGCAAAGGCTATCTGCTACTGCTTTACAGTTCACAGTTGAAGAACCGACAGGAACCGTAAGCGGTCTTAGTCTAGGAGACAATGTAACTACAACAAGTTTAAATTTTGACGTTGTACGAAACTCTGGTACAATTACTTGTGATCCTACAACTTTTCAACCCTCCGTATCTGTAAGTAATGGTTCTTTTAAGCGAAAAAATGGTTCAGGGGTAGCACAAGATGCTAGTTGGCAAACTTCTTCAGCAACTATACAAAATGGATGGTCTGTAGACTTTAAAATGACGGGTCCTTCTGGTTACAGCGACTCCGAGACAGGAACCCTGACAATAGCCGAAGATTCAGCCAGCCTTGTAGTAACAACTAGCGCAGATCCTGGAGGAGGGAGCGGGGGCTCTGGTGGTGGAGGCACAAGTGGAACATATGGATTACGAATATTAGACGCTAGTGGAAAGGTTTTATTCGGGGACGGACGAAAGATGGGGAATCTAATAGGCTCCGCAACGATATCAACACCACTAGCTAATAATACGTTTTCCAACTACTATGAGATGGTTGGAGTTCCCCACGCAGACGGTATCTCAGAGCGAACAGGAATAACCATTATAGATACTTATAGCGGAACCAATACAACTTCTCCTCTCTGGGTAATTGAAAGGCATAGTTCTGGGCTTAACGGGCATTTTGCTTGGAGAGTTAAACATATTACAGCGGCCGGAGTTTCACGGCCATATAACTATATAGTTTTTAGGTATTAAAATGTCATACGGATTAAAAGTCAATGCAGCAGCTGTAGGAAACTGGGACGGGTTTGTCATTAACTCGGATATTAACAGCTTGCGCTTTCTTACGGTAGTTCATACTTCAACAACTGCAGTTACCGCTGGAAATACATATCCTAGCTATTCCGCAGGAGATATAGTTATGGCGAGGCCTTCTGCAGGATACGGACTAATTTATACAGATTTTAGAACTACGACGCCTATTGTAAGAGGCAGCTCTCAGCAATATGTTCTTTTACGCCCCCAAACAAATACTGCGGGGAGCGCTAATGGAACAACTTATGGGCTATTAGTAAAAGATAGTAGTGGAAATGTACAATATGATTCTAGAACTACACTTTCAGGGCTTGATATAAAAGCTACGAAAGGATTCAATTCACTGCCAGGAAGCTATACTCCTCAACAACCCGCTAACTTAATATATAATGCAAGAACAGATTCAACATATTGCCTTATGAACCAATCCGCTTATTATACAATAGGTCCAGTGGATATTCGTCAAGGGTATGATTATAAACAAAATACTACTGACATATACTGGAGCGGGTACGGGATTTTTACTTGGAGTGGTAATGATGTTTCGACCTGGCCAATGAGTAATTGGGGAGAGATAATAATAGGAGACACTATATGACAATTTATCAAGTATCAATAGTTGATAACAATACGGGAGAGATTATAGGAATGTATGTTCCTGGAGCTACGCCTCCAGATGAAGGAGTTGATGAGAACAACTCAGGACGAAGTATTGTTCACATGACATCTGAAGTACCAAATCCTGTAGAGTATCAACAAACTAAATATTATAAAGACGGGGCGTGGAAGACTAGAGAATGGAAAGGGGACTACTATACATGGAAAAGCAATGAGACTTGGGAATTTAATTCCGCCGCTTTCTGGGAAAAAGTTCGAGAAGATAGAACCTGGAAAATTTTTCAAACGGACTGGACACAACTTCCAGACAGTCCTTTATCAGACTCAAAGAAAGCAGAGTGGGCTGAATATCGTACAGCTTTAAGGGACGTTCCTTCAAATAATGAAAGTGCAACAAGGCTAGACGATATAGTCTGGCCAGACAAACCATCATAGAAAAATTTTTCTTGACATTACATCCTCTTTTGAGTATAATTCTCTCATGGCTAAAGAAGTAACAACAATTTCTCCGGAAGGACTTGAAGTAGCGAACTCGTACCTGACTCTTGGTAATATTAAGGGAGTATGCCAAGATCTAATGGTTGATGAAAAGAAGGTTGTGGATATACTAAATCGACGAGAAGTTAAAAAGTATATCGACACTGTTTACCTCGATACGGGGTATCGAAATAAAAATAACATCGGATCCTTATTGGATGAGATGATTAATTCGAAGCTTGAAGAAGCACAGGAAAGCGGTGTGTATTCCAGCAAGGACTTAGCTGACTTACTACAACTGGCTCACAAAATGCGTATGGATGAGATAAAAGCTCAAGCAGAGTTAGAAAAGGCATCCGCTTCCAATATTAAAAATCAGACAAATGTTCAGATTAATGAGGGAGTACCATTCGGTCAGGGTAACTATGGCAAGTTAATGGATAAACTCTTAAATAATGGAACAGCCTGATCTTAATGAATTATACACACGTTTTTCAACCCATGAAGCTCAATGTGAGGAGAGATGGAAAACTATCTTTGGTCGTCTAGAGGATATAGAGAAAAAGATGGACAGACTACAGTTTATGTTGTTGGGAGCAACAGGAACTGTGATAGTCTTTTTAGGAAGTATTATACTTACACTACTTAACGGGTAGTCGACGTCCCCCGAGGACGGAGAGATAATGTGTGGAGCCAATTACAGCTGCGGTGGCAGCTTTTAGTGCTGTTAAAAAAGGTATTCAAGTTGGAAAAGACCTGCATGATATGGCAGGGGATATCGGTAAACTTTGGGGTGGCATAGATGCCGCTCGGGGTGCTCATACCAAAAAGAAGAAAGGACAAATAATATCTGTAGAAGAAGAAGCACTACAGACCTTTGCAGCAAAACGCAAAGCAGATGAAATTGAGAAAGAACTCCGAGAGTTCATCATTTATACATTAGGTGGACAGGCTTGGAGCCAGTTAATAGAAATCAGAGGGCAAGTCAGAAAAAGAAGATTGGAAGAAGCTGCAAAAGCCCGAAGACAGAAACGTAAAGCCATAGAAATGGGAATACTAACTGTAGTAATTATAATTGCATTTAGTGCTCTCTGGTACATGGGCTATATAGTAATAACACAGGGAAACTTTTGATGCTGAAAGTTAAGAGAACATATCGTGATTGGAGAGGTAGCAGCCGTTCTAAGTGCGCTCAAAGCGTTGAACGACGGAATCAATACGATCAAACAATCTGCAGGCCATGCAAGTGACCTACAATCTATCGTAGGTAAATGGGCAGAGTCAAGCGAAAAATATAGGGATGTAGAAAGAAAAAAAGCTGGTAGGATGTCGTACAAAGAAGCTTTGGACATGGAAAGTGCAAAGCGCCAGTTAGAGAACTTTGATCGACAGTTAAAAGACATTTGTTTAATGCAGGGGCAAGGAGACTTATATACGTCAATTAAACAACGTATGGAAGATTCTCGAATAGCTCATGCAAAAGAGGTAGCACGTTTACGTGCAAGGCGTAGGCAGTTCAAGAAGTGGATTCAATTTGGTATTGCAGGATTCTTTCTTTGGGCTTTAACAATGATAATTGTGTGGCTGATAATGGTTGCCACCAGAGTATAGGAGAGTTTTATGTGTGAAGTATGTCTATGTATACCTTGCCGGTGTAGCCATGCCTAAGTGGGTTGGTTATGGAAAGCCTAAGAAAAAGAAGAAAAAGCGTGGCAAGAAGAAAAAGTAACTATATCTTAATGCGTAAGGAGCAACTAGCGGAAGATCGCGATAAGGCTTCTAAGGATTATGATAAACAGTGGTACACACGTCTAATCCAAGAATTAGACTGGGCTGAGCAAGCCCAAAGCAAAACGTATAGCCGTAACTGCTATATGGAAGGAGAACGCAAAGTATGAGTGATATGGATAGATTCCAAGGAGATATGTCCAGAAACGAGGTAGAATTAGACCTCAGTAAATTTATGGAGCTTCTCCAAGAACAGTCTGCTTTAAAAGATAGGATTCGCGAGTTAGAAGATATGGAAACTCGTAACCCTTGGCAAAAGTTTATATTTATGGCACAAGCTGTAGATAGCTGGAGAATCTTTCCACGCTTGTTTTTAAGTGTTTATATTTTCCTACTGTACTACAGCACTATGTGGTTCATGGCACTACCAGAACCTAGCTTAGAGCAATCAGGACTTATTTCAATAATAGTAGGTGCTGGTGCTGCATGGTTTGGCTTATATGCTGGAACTAGTAAAGGAAAAACTGACCATTAGAGGTTAACATGGCGATTGAAATTAGTAGGAAGGATGTAATATCCGACCAACTATTAGACTTACAATCTGAGACAAGGTTTCTTAAATTACCAGTAGATCCATATTTGGAACTACTCGGCGTAACGCCACTTGCTTCGCAGGTGGCGATTATCAACGCGATCAACAATCCGAAATACCGTTTTGTATGTGCGGCTGTTTCGAGAAGGCAGGGTAAAACCTACATCGCAAATATAATAGGGCAGCTGGTATCATTAGTGCCCAACTCAAACATACTCATAATGTCCCCTAACTATGCCTTGTCTCAGATTTCTTTTGATTTACAGAGAAATCTAATAAAGCATTTCGATTTAGAAGTTGCAAAAGATAATGCTAAGGATAAGGTTATTGAACTAACTAATGGGTCAACGATACGTATGGGGTCGGTCAATCAGGTCGATAGCTGTGTTGGTCGCAGCTATGACCTTATTATATTTGATGAGGCAGCTCTGGCTGACGGAAGAGACGCATTTAATGTT
>CEUZ01261457.1_pt1 | contig 10269 bp, 8 predicted proteins | sample 361511 | NCBI WGS metagenome assembly CEUZ01 (sample SAMEA2622822, study PRJEB7988) | marine metagenome | biome: marine biome (ENVO:00000447); feature: surface water layer (ENVO:00002042); material: "saline water (ENVO:00002010), including plankton (ENVO:xxxxxxxx)" | depth 5 m | reverse complement strand
TTCATGCTCTCGGAGTGGTCTGTTGTAAGTAAAATTTCGCTGTTATTTTCAGCATTGCTTGCACCGTAGGTCTCATCAATTACATCAAAGTCCTGTAGATTTTGTGTGATTGGATGACGAGGAGATACATTTCGTATCTGTACTACCTGATCTTGGTGTACAGGCCCATCTTCTGCCAAATGGATACCACCTGAAATTTCTTGCCATTGTGGCCATTCAGGATAGGCCAGAATAGCATGATGCAAAAGGAATATCCCCTGCTTAGAATCGCCCAGTGTAGTTAGCGCCTCCCTAACACTTCCGCCCATAGGGTACTGCTCGCTTCCAGGGGTTGGAAGATGGTAGTTGTAAAAAACCAATGCCTCGTATGTTCCTCTGGACTCACCTGTATCTGTAACGAAGTCCTCTATGTTTTGTGGATAGGCATCTATTCCGGGCAGATTACGAAATAAGGTTTGAAAACCTACTACGTCATAAGGATGATGCCCTGTTATAACTGCCACCTTTATTTTGTCAGAAGATTTTTTCATAGTCATAACTGAACGCCTTCATTTTTTCTAATCCGTATATCTTGGCCGGGTAGTTAAATATGGTATATGTATCATGATTTTGGTGGAATAAATTGCTTTCTGAATTTAGCTAATTTTGGTGAAATAACTATCTGGCAATATCCCTGCCATTGGTTACGACGGTAATATTGTTGATGATATTCTTCTGCAGGGTAAAAGGCAGGGGCTGGAATCACTTCGGTTACTACTGGGTCATTCATGTCACCTTCAGAATCGATTTTCTGAATAAAATCTTCTGCAATTTCCTCCTGTTTGTCATCGTGGAAGAATATGGCAGACCTGTATTGAGATCCTATGTCGTTGCCCTGCCTGTTAAGTGTGGTGGGATCGTGGATTGAGAAGAAGATATCGAGAATACTTTTGTATGAAACCTTCTCCGGGTCGAAAGTGATTTGTACAGCTTCTGCGTGTCCAGTAGTTTCTGAACAAACTGCTTCGTATGTCGGATTATCAACGTGTCCACCTGAATATCCCGATACAATTTTCTCTACTCCTGAGACTTCCTCGTATACTGCTTCCAGACACCAAAAGCATCCGCCGGCCAAGGTGGCTACCTGAGAATTATTACTCATTTGCAAACTCCTGAAGCATCATAGTATTTGGCAGTGAATAAAATTACGATTAGAGCTTATCATGGAATCAATTTATGTTCTAACAATATCGTTTCAGAGATAAATACGAGTTTGGTTATGGACATAGTCAAATAATTATAATGGGGAATATTTCTATCCTAGATCATTACGAATGTCTGCTAGCTTTTGAAGTCCCATATAATAACTAAGCGTAGTTTTTCCGATATTATTGTTAAGAAAGAATATCAATTATCATAAAGGTTTCAATTTGAGATCAGGACGCAAATTGTCGGCGTACGTTTTGATTACAATTCTGCTGATTGGCGTGGGAGACAATTTAACTCTTTCTCCAGGTGCTGCTGTAGCTCGTTCGTATATGTTCTCGGTAGCCTCCTGGGAAATAAAGAACTTGCCAAATAAATGGATGAATCTTGTAATGGAAAGTTGGCCAGGTAATAAGCCGTCTAGGCAGAGGCGACTTCAGGTAATCGACGAATATTTGGAAATTTCTTTATTGGCAAATAAGGAGAGAGAACGGCTTAAGGGCGATTCGAAGTTTCAGTATGGGAGTACTGCTTCAACGGATAGTGCAAAGGATGCTGGTAATGACCTCGGAGATCACTTAGATCAGCTTATCCACAGAAAAATGGAATTAAAAGGTACAGTCGAAGAAGCTTTGGAATCTGAACTTAGTAAAGTAATAATTAATGAAGGGTTTGGTTCAAGATTGGGTTTGATCTTTCCGCCTGTTGATCTCGCTTTTGAAGATCCTCCAACGGTATTAGTGACATCCCCCAGAGATCGTATTTTTCGTCTAGAGACACAGTTGCTAGCACCAGACATATCAGCTTTTGAAAGAAATATTATTGAGGAGGAAATATTTGAAAAATATGACCTCTCTTCCCTAATTGTGGATTTGAGTGGTCTTTCAACTTATCCTACCATCACCTCAGATCAGGCACCCTTACGAGCAGTTTTGCAGACTGCTGCACATGAATGGTTGCATGCATATCTCTTTTTCAAACCACTGGGCTTTAATTACAGTATTTCTGAAGAGATGTATACGTTGAATGAGACGGTAGCGGATTTGGCTGGTAGGGAGTTAGGAGATGCGACATTTGCTCTTATGGGAGGTGACTTAGGAATTTCATCTTACAGATTTCAGGCAGGAGAAGACCGTTTCCCTAGATTTACTAGTGAAATGCGCGAAACCAGAATAGAGGTTGATCACTATTTGCAGAATGGTCAAATAGAAGAGGCTGAAAATTATATGAAAGAACGTTGGTGGTTTTTAGCTCTTAGAGGTTACAGACTGCGCAAACTCAATCAGGCCTATTTTGCATTCTATAATATGTACGGTCAAAGCTCAGTATCGATAAGTCCGATTGGTGACCAGGTTAAGGAATTCAGAAGTAACTTTTTGGATACAGGGTCTTTTGTGAGGGCGGTTTCGGGAGTATCAAGTTATGCAGAATTCCTAAATCTTTTGGAGATTTATAGGGATTAACAATATTGATTGATTTTGGATTATTCAGCTGGGTTTCAGGTAGGTTAGAAGTAGTTCATCAGAGTGGAATTCATTTTTTGTTTTATTCAACCCATTTTCAAGCCACCATTCGTAAGCATTTTGTAGTCCTTCAATTATTCCGTATTTTGGATACCATCCGATATCGTATTGAATTTTACGAATGCTATATTCGTAGTTTTTATCCCAGCTGAAGTCACATATTTCTGTTGGTTCTATATCAGCAACTTCATAAAGTACTTTTTTGTAATCCGAAGGGTCAATTTTAACTATGTCGGCGGTTGTATCCATCACTGAAGCCACAAGTTCAATGTAGGTTTCTAATGTAACTGGTTCTGGCCCCGCTGCGTTGTATGTTTTATTGAAAGCCCTTTCCCCCACGGACACTGCTGCAAATGCAGAAGCCAGATCATCCACATGGACAGAATGATTGAGAGTTTTACCGCTTCCAGGAACTATTACAGGTTTTTTTTGATACAGGCGTGCAAATACACTGAAAAGCCTTCTGGTAATATGGTCATCTGGACCATATACGTAAGGAGGTCTGATAATGGTCGAAGGAATACCTGAACTTTTTGACCATTTTTCAAGAACGGTTTCACATAGTATTTTGTTTCTTCCGTAGTCTCCGCTTGGACCTCGCTTTAATTGTCCATTTTCCTTTATGGGTATACTATTATTGTCTGAATAAACTGCTACGCTACTGCAAAAGATGTAATGACTTACTCGATTTTTGAGTGCGCTTAAAACAGCTTTGATTTCTAGTGGTTTGTATCCCGATATATCGTATATTGTGTCGAATCTTTTTTGGCTTAACGCGGAACACATTGAATCAGGGTTTGAACGATCGGCTTTGAGTCTGGCGACACTTTCAGGCAAAATCGATTGGGTTTTGCCGCGATTAAGTACAGTTACTCTATGACCCGACTCAATTAGATATTTTACTAGATGTAATCCAACAAACCTGGTGCCGCCTAGAACGAGGGCTTCCAATTTTAAATTCCTTAATCACACTGGGAAGGTCCAAAACAGGTAGTTGTTTTACACGCCCCCGGAGTCACTACCACGACCACTTCCAGTCAACTTTATGCGCGGGTCTACAATTACTAGCATTATGTCCGAAATCAATGTTCCTACAACTGAAAGGCCAGATAGCAGGAGTATACCGGCACTTACCAAGGGTCCGTCCTGTGCAAAGGTTGCTTCAAGCAGTGTCGGACCTAGTGTAGGCAAACTGAGTACTATTGAGATAATTACAGTACCGCTTACCAGTGCTGGCAGCATTCCGCCTATGCCGCTTATGAAGGGATTCAATGCTATTCTGACTGGATATTTGATGATGACCCTCCAGCTAGGCAATCCTTTTGCTCTGGCAGTTACCACGTATGGCTTGGACAGTTCGTCAAGAAGGTTGTTGCGCAGTATTCTAATTAGTCCAGCAGTTCCTGCAGTGCCTATTACGATGGACGGTATTATAAGGTGTGAAAGCATGTCAATAACTCTGCCTATGCTCCAGGGAGCTGTGAGATATTCTCCTGAGAAAATTCCACCAACGGAATGGTCGAAATAAGCGAAGAAAACGTACATGAGAACGAGACCCAAAAGAAAGTCTGGCACAGCCAGACCTGTAAAGCCAAGGAATGTGAATACATAGTCCCCGAGGGTGTTTTGACGTACAGCCGAATATATTCCTATTGGGACCGAGAAAACCCAAGTAATGATTGTTGTAAAGATGGCTAGATATATAGAGTAAGGTAGGTATTGGTTGATAACTCGCCTGACGTCTATGCCTGACGATGAACTTCCGGCAACTTCAGTAAAGGATTTGCCGAAATCTCCTCTCGTTACGACGGCGAATATCCAATCCCACCATTGGACGATTAGTGGATTATCTAAACCGTATTCTTCTCGAAATTGCTGTTTTTGCTCAAACGTAGGAGGGGGTAGTCCCATACCTGCACTGATCATTTCGTCATAAGCGTCAAATAGGTCTCCTTCAGGGATCTGCACGATCATGAAGGAGACAAAGGAGATTATTAAAAGAGTGAAGGTTGCAAGCAACACTCGACGAACTATATAAGGGATCATATATTTCTCCTTGGACAGCAACGCTAAATTTGGAGATATTACATTTTGTAAAGGCGGTAACCTTTCAACCAACCGAGGCGATATACCACTTTAATGAAACTAAGTTTCACGCTTGCTCATTCTAGACGTGATTGTAGATGTTGTCTACTCCAAATATATTTTTAGTGACAGGAAGAACTGTTTTGGTACGGAATGTTTGTAAAAATTGACGTATCATATAAATGTTCGAATGGTGGGAACGATTAGATGAATGTATGGTCATCAATAAGGTTGTTAATCTTATCAGGCAGGGATATTTCTTGGACTAAATCTGTGGTTTCGTGGATTGTATACGATATAGCCAATACAGTATTTAATCTGGGTGTTGTTGGTCTTTTTCTCCCAATGTGGATAAGTAATAATCCCAATTCAACTGATGCTGACCTTGGTTTTTCGATCGCGATTTCTATGATTGTTGTGTTGGTGGTGAGTCCGTTTCTAGGGGCATTAACGGATCAGATCAGAGGACGGGTTCGAACTTTCACTTTCCTGAATATAATCGCTGTTGCAGCAACATTTCTTATCGGAATGGGAGGTAGTATCAAATCCGGTATATTCTTTTTCTCGGTGGCTTTCATATGTGTGTATTTGGCAGAGTTACTTTACAACACCATGTTGTCTGATGCCTCCACTCCGAAAAATAGGGGTAGAGTCGGTGGGATAGCAGCAGCAGTTGGGAATATAGGTTCACTGGCAATAATACTTTTTGCACTACAACATGACGGCATAAACAGCTTTGTGTTCCAGGTTATCTCAATAATTATACTTTTTGCAGTACTTCCGATGGCCATGTTTTTCTCAGAGAAATCAAGTAGTTTCTTGGAGCCTAGAAGTCCGGTATTAGCTTCTACATGGCATCAAGTCAGGACTACTTTCAGATATTTTCAGGATTATCCTCGAGTGTCGAGATATTTTTTGGCACGCTATTTTTACATGATAGCGATCACAACGTCATCTACTTTCGCCGTTCTATATGGGATAAATACCATGAAATTCACTGAGAAAGAGGTGGAATTTGTTTTTTTGATCGGCATTTTGGTTGCAATTCCTGGCACGGTGATATGGGGACATATTGTAGATAGGCTTGGCTCTTTTACGACACTTAAAGTAAATTTGTTGTGTTGGATGTTAATCCTTGCAGGTTCGGCTACTATTCCGTTGATTGGTTTAAGTAATCAGTTCTGGTGGCCATTGAGTGCTTTTACTGGCTTTTGTTTTGGAGGATTATGGGTTTCCGATAAGCCGCTGCTTATTGAACTTTCACCATCGAACTTGGGGCATATGTTCGGTATCTATGGGACAATCAGCCGTGCAGCTTTCTTGACAGGGTCTTTACTATGGCCGCTCGTTTCAGTAAAGCTGGGTTTGGGACAACCATTTGCAGTTATTTTACTGACGTTTTGCATTGTTGTGGGATTAATTCTTTTGATTAGTCTGAATTCGTTTTCGGAGGAAAAACTTAACCACAATTAGTTGAAGAGGGCTTTATGTATATACAGAATTCCCATAGCCTCCCTCAGATTCCCAGATTTGACGCCTGCCCAGTAGGGTAGAACTACAACAGCAAGTATTTCCAGGTTACGGGTATATCCCCTGAAATCCGTTTGATTTTTCGGTGGGTTTAGAATGTAGCATACTCTTCACTTCTCCACTTTCATTCACATACCAGCTGTAGCTGCCATTAGCTGTGCCGGAGGTGTTATCTGAAGATATAGAAAGGGGAATCTTTTTCAGGTAACCTTTTTGCACCAGTAGATCAATATCTATAAACCAGTCTCTGCTATCTACCACGTAGTTAATTCCATCGACTGTCACTGCGGAAGTCTTCCAGTGGTCCACGGCAGGAACATCTGAAGCTTTGTGGTAGTAAAGTGGAAGATTGCCGGGAGCTCTATCTCCTGTATTGTCTCCGTCAACCCACGTCGGAGTTCCGCCAACCTGGTCTCCTCCAGCTGGGTTTGTTTGCGGGGAACCCAAAGTAGTGATTAAATCGTTGGCAACATCCTCCTCTTTTAATGCCGCATCATCACCCCCATGTTTTTTGGAGAAAAGTGGATACTGTTTTGCACCACTATTTGCTGTTCCAATGCGCATTTTGTCAGATCCGTATACGGGGCTGTATCCAGTGTTATGCCCAAGTACGGCTATTCTTATGTCGTGTAGGTCTTCCTGATACTTCTTTTCATCTGATTTTAGTAGATTTTGGAGAAGAGGTATCCCTACACCTAATGCGATTATTGCTATAATGCCTATACCTACATAAGTAAGTGTTTTACGTTGCTTCTCCGATTTTTCTGGGTTTTCAAATGATTGCGCCATGTTTTAATCACCTTACTAAACTACTCTTAAATTCAGATTTATCGGCTAGACACTACCTTCTATACCGCTACCTGTCAATTTTATACGGGTATCAACTAGTGCAAGTCATGAATTATTTTAGTGGTGCCGAAGGTGAGATTCGAACTCACACGGGATTTAACTCCCAATGGTTTTTGAGACCACCGCGTCTACCATTCCGCCACTTCGGCTTAATACCACGTACACAACGAAATCATAACTAAAAGGAATGTTGTATCAGATTATCATAGACTGGCAATAAGCGGTCAATCTAAATGAAGTCCTAACTAGTTAATCCTACATAGTGACGCGTTTCCTGCCTGTAAGGTAATCGTCGGGGCATTCTTGGAACGCTTTATTACACCCTGGGGCGCAAAAGTAGTAAACGCAATTTTTGTACTTGTATTCACCTCCTGGAGGTTTATTTTCTTGTACTTCCATTTTGCAAACTGGGTCGATGGATGTAGGATTGTCTTTCCCAAATATCTTAATACGCATAAGGTGCCTTCCAGATCTTTATGTTTGCCAAATTTCTAATCAAGTTTACTTGTTCTAGAATCTCTTTAATCTTAGTGAATTCGAGATAACTGCTATCGAACTCAGGGCCATTGCTGTTGCGGCAAGTATAGGGTTTAATAATCCGAATTCACCCAAGAAGGGTCTGAGTGGTAAAGGTACGCCATTAGTTGAAAAAAATGGGTATAAAATTCCTGCTGCAACTGGTATCAGAATCACATTGTATAGGAAGGCCCAGAAAATATTTTGACGTATTGTTCGCATTGTATTTTTACTGAGCGAAATTACATCAATTAGTTTGGTGAGGTTTGTACTAAGTAAAGTAATGTCAGAATATTCTATGGCTATATCTGTACCTGTCCCCATCGCTATACCCACATCAGCTTGAGCGAGAGCGGCAGCGTCGTTAATGCCGTCTCCTACCATTGCGATCTTCTTACCTTTTTGTTGAAGTGATACAATTTGCTTCACTTTTTCTTCAGGTAAAACTTCGGCAATTGTATTTTTTATACTAAGCTCACTTGCCACAGCTGCAGCTGTGGCTGTGTTGTCTCCAGTGAGCATTACTGTTTCAATGTGCATTTTATCTAGCGTATTGATCGTTTCTTTTGAGCTGCGTCGTATAGGGTCTGAAACGGCAATCAATCCCTTGGATTTTCCGTCACATGTGACTTCTACAACAGTTTTTCTTTTGAGGGACAATTCGCGGGACTTAGTTAATAGGTGTGAAACGGAAGAATCTTTTCCGTCTATATAATTAATGCTATTTACTGATATGTGTAATCCATCCACGTATCCCCTAACGCCGCGTCCTGGGGTGGATGCAAATCCATTCACATCCGACAATTCTATGGATGCTTCCAAAGCAGCATCCACTATAGCATCTGCCACGGGATGTTCAGATCTCTGCTCAACTGATGCAGCGAGTTTTAATAGATGATTACTATCAATTCCATTGGGTATTATATCTGTGACCTTGGGAGATCCTTCGGTCAATGTACCGGTTTTATCGAATACCACCGTGTCCACATTGTGAAGCGTTTCAAGGATTTCCCCATTTGAAATAAGGATGCCAAGCTTGGCACCTTTCCCTGTACCTACCATTATTGCTGTTGGCGTTGCCAGTCCTAGTGCACATGGGCATGCGATTACTAGTACAGATACAGCTGTAAGTATTGCATAGATAGGTGACGGACCAAGTATTACCCAGCATATTAATGTAATAACGGAGATCGCTAATACTACAGGAATAAAATATCTTGATATTGTGTCGGCGAGGCGTTGTATAGGTGCTTTTGATCCTTGTGCATCTTCAACTAAATCGGCTATTCTAGAGAGTACAGTTTCTCTACCGGTTCCAGTTGCTTCTATAATCATAGTGCCTCTAGTGTTTAGAGTTGCCGCATAGACTTTACTCCCCGCTGTTTTTTCGATCGGAGAACTTTCACCTGTTAGCATAGATTCATCAACCCACGAAGAACCTTCGATGACGTTTCCGTCGACGGGGATTTTTTCCGATGGTTTTAAACGTATCATATCGCCTAAAACCGTATCTTCTGACGGGATTATCGTTTCCAATCCATTTCTAATCACCCTAGAAGTTGGTGGATGTAGTGACATTAGGGATTTGATAGCATCAGACACTTTGGCTTTTGATTTTGATTCGATGTGCCTCCCCAGGAGTACTATCCCTACAATTGCTGAAGATGTCTCAAAATAAGTTTCTGAGGAGACAGCTATATCTGTATAATCGTGAATAATGGTGATTGTGACGCTGTAAAAATATGCGGTAAATGTACCAATAGTAATTAGGGTATTCATATTGGTCATTCGATGTTTTAGAGCACTCAGAGCTCTGGAAAAAATTGGTGCTCCGGCCCAAAACTGTATTGGTGTGGCAAGTATCATAAACAGGGTGTTATTGTCGTAAGACAGGATGGATGTCGCCATGATGCTCGTAGCTACAATTAAGCTAAAAATGAACCTGATTTTAAGTAGGGAGAGTTCTTTTGCAGTTTCCAGTTCGTTGTATGTATCTTGGGAAGTTCCGTAGAATGAATATCCCGAATTTTCTATGGAATGTCTCAGGCTACTTATAGTAGTTACATTTGATAGATAGTCTACTGTTGCCCTTTCCAAAGCTAGGTTTACAGTTGCGTTGGTGACGCCATCGACATTTATCAACGCTTTTTCCACGTGAGATACGCATGCGGCACATGTCATACCTCCTACTGTTATGTTTAGTCGATCTGTACTTACATCCATTCACTGATTTCCTATGATAGATTTTGCAAGTATATAAACAAATCGATCACGTATTATAAGAGATAAATGGTGGGTCTAATACTGATCTAAGATTTTAGCGGTAATTGAATTTGTGCTGATCCCACAGTAGTTTTTTCAGTAGCAGAATTTTCAGTCCAGATTTCGCATTCGACTATGCCTTCACCATCTATGATATTCTTGCTAACAATCGTTCCTTTACAATATATCGGTTCACCAACAATATCCATGCCACGGTACTGGGTTTCTAATTTTTTAATACTGCCTTCCACACCGGCCCAATCTGATAACATTTGGCCTATAAAGCCACTTTTCAAGGCACCATGCACGATGATTCCGG
>CEUZ01025135.1_pt1 | contig 10270 bp, 5 predicted proteins | sample 361511 | NCBI WGS metagenome assembly CEUZ01 (sample SAMEA2622822, study PRJEB7988) | marine metagenome | biome: marine biome (ENVO:00000447); feature: surface water layer (ENVO:00002042); material: "saline water (ENVO:00002010), including plankton (ENVO:xxxxxxxx)" | depth 5 m | reverse complement strand
GCCCATTCTGGTTTAAATTTTTTAATTGCTTTGAAGGAGCCTTTCCTTGAAAATACCCGATTTGGGTCAATCTTAGTATCCCGATAAGGGACCTCCCTATCTTTACTTTTCACAAGGAATGCAGTGCCACCATAATATTTCAAATGATGCCGGATCGCCAGGTTTGCAGTTCGTTCATCTCCGTGCAACCAAATGTAACAGTTATTGGACTCTCCTTTTTTAACTATATCAAATTCAATACTGCAAAAGTTTATAGTAGTGGACGACATTTTTGATTTTCCCCTATCCGATCCAACCAGTAGACTAATGATAAAATGAAAAGTAAATAACCTATATAGCAAGTATTGCGTTTTTGATCTTTTCATGATCTTTTATTTACAAGAAAATTTATAATAGTCATTCATGCAACATTAGGAAATGCCAACTAGACAAAAACCTGTTTATCTTCAAAAAGAAACCTTTAGGAATTATCCTTGTCTTCATTTAATCGGTAGATCAGGGCTAGAACTAGACCGCCAATGATAAATACAACTGTAACAGTATAAAATACGATTTTGAATGTCATGAAATTATTAAATTATTTTCGTGCACTAATATTTTTTAAAATAACAAGATTGCAGAAAAGAGTCTATTGTGTCCATATTATTTAAAATAAGTTTAGATATTCTATTTTTACAAAACTCTACTTTATTTAAGTCCATATGGTCTGAAACAATTTTTATAAAATAGTGTCTTTGTTTTGGAACCAGTTCCTGGCAAACCTGGAAGATTTCGGATGATTCCATATCAACCAAATCAGAATATTGTAGACCGCCATTGATTATTCCCTGTTCCACGGTAACAATTGCCTTTTCCTCAAAAGGATGTTCAACAGGAAGATCCGGGTAATAATTTAATTTATCATGCTCATCATAGATCTTGTTGATCATATAACATTCTCCTAGCACTGAGTGCCCTGGGTTTCCACCGGCGATACCAATGTTCACAAACTGGAATTTTTCATCATTCTGTTTTTGCGCATACAGCTCACAAATTCTTGTTTTAATGTATTTTTTTCCAACGCCAATACCGAGCAGCATTCTGGAACCAGATCTGAAAACTGGAAAATCAAAAGTCTTGACACGTGCCAATTGATAATGGTCAATGAATGGTTCTGACTCATATTTCAAAGCAGTCAGGATACATTGTACAGGTCTAAAGTGCATGTTAAAAGAAAGAAAAACGTAATATCTTTTTCTTGACTTTTTTCCTGTTTTTCCATGGCTTTTTCCCATCCCAGTTGAAGCCGAGAAATGTCTTTTTTTTCCCTTCAGGGCCATAATGGAACTCACTGCGATAATTATGCTTTTTTCGTTTTTCGAGATCCATGCTTATGGAGCTAAGAATCATTTTTCGTGCGGATAAATCTAACTGATCAATTTCATAATAAATGACATCCCTGCCAAATTTTGCCCCGAAAAAGTTTAATCCTCTTCCGATTATGTAAAAAACCATCCCTGCGGAAAGGCCAGGTAAAATATAGTCTGGTTGACCAGCAACGGAAGCTCCTAGAACGGTAGCAATAAGGAACTTACCTAATAATACGCATGGAATACCTGCAGGTTTATAAGATTTCTCAGCATAGCGAATTTCTTCTAGAGAAATAATCGGTATAGTCATCAACACCAAATCCCTCTGCCAAAACACCACATTGTCTTCTTCAATTGTAAAAGGATTAGCAGAGGCAAACACATCATCATTTTCAGTATACAACAATACTTTCTGACCGAATGAAATCGGCACCAAAACAATAAATAATATGAACAGAAACAGGTTGCGCATCGCCATTATTCAATGGCTGAAATTTAAATCAAACTTCGAAGTACATTAAGTAAGTATTCCATTTGTTGGGTATTATTATAAATATTGCAGGAGACGCGGATGTATGGCTGGTCGCACCATTGGAAAACCGGTATTTCAATTCTGTATTCTTCCCATAATCTTTTTTTAATATCAATTGGGGCATTTTTTGGAAGTGGGTGGCTGACCATTTGGTGTATCCAATCAGCCGATTGATAGATTGAAGGTGTATTAAATAACTGTGCTAATTCAATACCAGTCTTTAGGATCATTTTTTTACAATTTAATTTTTCCCCATCAATATATTCTTGGTAAAACTTAATCGCCTTGGGTAATGTTAAAAAAGCCGCCATATCCCGTGTGCCCTGCCATTGGAAATCCTGCAAAAATTCAGAAGACTCAGGGTCATCTCCATCTTTTCCCCAACTATATACCAACGGACGCACCCAAGACTGGTGTTCCTTTTTAACATAAAGGAAAGACGTACCTTTGGGTGCACAAAGCCATTTATGACAAGCTCCGGTATAAAAATCACAGTCTAATTTATTTATATTTAAATCCAAATGACCTGGGACATGAGCCCCATCAATGATAGTCAGGATTCCTTTTTCTTTTGCCAGTTCACATATACTTTTTACAGGGAATTCCAGTGCTGTCGCCGATGTAATCTGGGATAGAAATATCACTTTTGTATGTGGAGTAACTCCAGCCCAGAAATTATCGATAAAATGTTCCCGGGTAGTGACAGGGAGTTTGACATCCTGTTGTACAATCTTAACCTGGTGCCGCCGGCCCCACTTTAACCACGCCCTAACCAGAGCACCATATTCATGGTTAGACATAAGTATTTCATCACCCGGTTTCAGGTCCAAACTAAAAATAATATTACTTACTGCCGTAGTAGGGTTCTGGAAAAAGATCAGATCCTGTTCATCACAGCCTACAAAATCACCCAATGCAATTCGGGATTGTCTAAGTTGTTCGTACACTATCTCCGTTGAAAACAAAACTGGCTGATATTCTAATTTTTTCTGCCAATACTGATAATCATTAAATACAGATTTTGGGCACGCACCAAAAGAACCATGATTTAGGAAGGTAACATCCGGATCAAGAATGAATTGATTGCTTATATTATTTTTCATTCGCTTATGATCTTCTTTTTAATTTTTATTCCATGGGTGTTATCCAAGGTAAAAGCCGAAGAAAGAATGCAGAATGAAAGGTCTGGTTGATTAAATAAAAAAATATTTAATACAAATATGAAAATAGACTTCAAATTCAGCTGTTAAAATCTTCGCAAATACTTTTTATAAAGGAAAGTAAGTTCTTCCAGGGTTAAAATCATTTCTGGAGTTAATGTTTTCGAAAAAGGCTGGCTTGCTACCTGTCTTAATTCCCGTTGTTGTTTTTCATAATTGGCCAAGGCAGGTTTTTGTAGTGACATTTTAATATTTTCCCTGTCACCAGCATCCCAGTCTACATGGAAACTGTCAAATAAGGCTTGGGCCATCGTAATCTGATCTTTTTGCGACATTCCCAGATCTCTCAGGATTACAAAAAATTTCCCCATGGTCATCTGAAACCCTGTTAGATAACCGGCACGGGATACATTCTCCCAATATTCCATTTCAATTTCTAAGTTAGATCGCAGAGCCCCTAAAAGGTCAATTACGGAGCCAGAAACATTCTCTTTCCGGCGTTTTTGACTAGAAATAGACCAAGTGGGAGGCCTTAGCAATTCAGGCTCTTCCAAAAAATAATTAATTCGTTTTAAAATAGCATTCACATATCCAGATTCATAGGAACGCATTCTCTGGGTTATCAGGGTACGTTCTTTTTTATTTAGTGTCATGAAATAAACGGCATCCTTTAAGGATTCAACTACTTCATCAATAATGGTATTCTGATCCTGATCGGTTTCCAAAAATGAAATCTGTTGATTTTGATTATAGTTTAAGATAGGGCTGTCTGAATGCCCTATAATAGAAACTAGCTTTGCCCGATGTTTTTGGAACGATTCTTCAACCGCATCGATAATCTCTTGCGGATTATATTCTTTTTGGAGTTCTTGAATAGTGGTACTTTTTTTCATAATCGCCTAAATGTACTTCCACAATCAAAAACAGGGCAATAGATGAAGCAATTATTTTATTAATACCATTTTTATAGATTGATTGAAATCACCAGTTGTTATGCGATAAAAATAAATACCAGAACTCACCTTTTCATTCAAGTTATTTTCGCCACTCCAGTCTACAAAAAAGGACCCGGCCTGAAATTCACCTTGTACCAGTTTTTTTATTGAGCGGCCAGATATATCAAATATATCGATCCGAACTTCGGATGGCAGGGGCAGGTCATACCAGATTCTGGTAGAAGAATTAAAAGGATTGGGAAAATTCTGGTGCAGAGTAAAGGACTCCGGTATTTGATTGAAATTAATGGTGGAATCACCCTGACTGATCAAATTTGCATTCCTATCCATAAAAGCATAGCGGATGGCAATGCTAGGATCTTGTGTATATTTTTCATCAAGTCGAAAATGTATAGGGTATGCATTTTCTTCCCTGTGGCTATATTCAAGTAGCAATTTCCCCGGAATCATATCAGCACTGGAAAGGAACATCCCTTTCTTGCTGGATGGAGGATTTTGTAAAATAATTTTACACTCGTCTTTATTGTATTGAACAATAATTTGTCCGGAGTATGCATCCAACGGCGGAAAGATGGTTATTGTCTGATTATTAATAAAAAATTCAGCAGGAATTTCTGAAACCTGCCGAGCTAGTTCCATGATTCCAAATCGTTGCAAAGACCAACGCCACATCTGGGTAAAAACCATACCATCATCTAGGCCAAAATTTTCATCCTTATGAAGTTTAAAGTGAGGGAATTCCCCCGTAACTGGACCTAGTTCTTTGGAAAAATCATCATTGCTCCAGGCTTCAATGAAGTTATTCAAGTCTTCAAGGTTAATGGTATCATTGGGCGGTGTATTGTAATCTCCAAGGGCCGGAGTTAAAAAACGATAGGATATTGCAACTGTAGATAAGCCCGCCATATCAATTAGAGCAGAAATCTCCAAATCTATAGTATCCAGACTCATAAGCGGTGGATGTAAAATTAAAGTCAGGGAATCGGATGTGAACATCGCATCAAAAGAAAAAGATGTATCCCTTCTACTAGCCAGTGAATAATTAATACTGTCTATAGGCTCAGAGAATACAAGACCAATACTGGTAGATTCATTGATACCAACATAATCCCCCTGCCAAATATTTAATGTATCAATCGTAGGCACTAAAATATCGTTAAGATACAAGGTATCAGTAGATGCATCAGCTGCCATGACATTACCTGATTCATCATATAGGGATGAAGCTGTTGCTGGTTGAAGAAGAATATATTCTTTGCCATTAGCATTGTTATCAAACTCCAAAATGAATCTCATACTTGTTTCACCACCGACGAGATTATTACCAGCCAAAGTCTTAACCGCAACCAGATTAACCTGTGTTGCATTGCCTCCATTCGATAGAAACTGCAGACTGAAATCTTCTAAAAGTGGTACCCCTGTGCTACTGTCTGACGAATATATCTGATCTGTGAAATAAATATCCAAGTAAGTATTATCGTCAGCCAGTGTCACAGTGTCAATTGCTGGGGAGATATAATCTCGGATGGTAAAAATAACGGTGGTGTCCCCTTCAATAGTATTATCTGCCAAATCTTCAAATAAATTATCCATAATAAGTCGGATCTGGTGCTCACTTTGAAAGGTGTCCGCTGGTACAACCGTAATAACAGTTTTGCTTGTATCTATTGATGCATTAAAAGTGATATCAATTGAATCAGTAATATTAAAAAGAGTGACATGATCATCTATATTAGCATTATTCAGGCTGGAATTATCTATATTGCGGACCGGTTCAGAAAAAGTAATTACTAGGCTCGTATCATTACTAATATTTTGGGCACCATCCCCAATATTTAAACTAAAAGTGGGTATCAATAAATCAAAAAGTGAATAGGGACCCAGGATCGTTTGAGGATCCATGTATACACCCAATACATTAAATACTGCTTCATCATCCATTGGAGATAGAGTAAAGGTTTCTACTCCGCTGGGTGTGGCACTGAGAATAAACTGGACCCGTATTGAATCTTCACCATTAATTAACGAACCACTGCTGGTATTGACTATACTATTCATGGACATTTCTGTACAATTCCCTCCATTAGGATTGTATTGCAGCACAAAATCCTGTATACCAACATCTTCATCTGCATCATGGGTACTAAAAATATTTTCATTGAAATTCAGCTGCAGGTAAGTATTGTCAGCAGAAAGAGCAGATGAAAGCACCACCGGTGCAGGGGTAAGGGAAAAACTGGTGGTAATCTCGCTGGAATTCATCACATTGCCTACATGGTCAAAGATGGCATTATCTACTGCGCTGACCACTACAGTTTCATTCCCGTTGGGGGAACCCATAATAAGCAGGTTTACCTGGACAGCACTCTCTCCGCCAAGTAATTGTGTACCTGATGTATTAGTTATGGATTCAATCAATACTGAGTCTGCACCGCTTCTGTTTGCCTGAAACATAATTTCAAAATCAGTTGTATCCAGCCCCGATGTCGCAGCTGCGTCCCCATAGACACCTTCTGATAATAAAATGGTGATATGAGTGTTATCTATTGCATACGTGGAACTATCAATAGATGGAGTTGTAATATCCCTCACCGTATAATTTGAACCAATAGGGTTGACCGTATTTCCGGCGCCATCCATAAATACAGTGTCAAAGGAAACCCGCAGTGAACGTTGCTGATCAAGTTCAGTATTCGGTACAACTGTAATTACAGTTTTCATCGAGTTAATCGAAGCTTGAAACTCAATATTTTCACCTGCATCAGAAGTGTATGTTAGTTGCAACATAAAATCTAGATTAGCATTGATCACGGCAGAATTATCAAGCTTAACGATAGGTTCACTAAAGGTAAGAATAAATGTCTCTGATGGATAAATAAGGGAATCTGGCGCTGGATCAAATCTCACCGTAGGTGATAATAAATCATATAATGTAAAAGATTGAGTATTTTCGCTCGGATCCAATATGTTACCACCACGATCAAAAACCTCTCCAGCAACGGGACGAAGACTAAATGTTTCTGTACCTGCGGGAGTGTTATCTGGTGTCAGATTTACTCTAATCTCTACTTCACCACCGATTAGAGGTACACCAGAAAAGCTTGTTAATGAATTAATAATGACTGTATCGGCATTCCCTCCATTAGTAGAAAAACTAATAATCTCAAAATCAGATCCTGTTATACCACCTGATTCATTTTCAGTTGAGAACAGTCCTTCGGAAGAAATAATATTCACTCCTGTATTAGCTGAATCCAGAATACCATTTTGCAAACTAGGTGGTGTGACATCTCGCGTCTGGTAACTAGCCGAAGAACCATTGGCAATATTGCCTAAAGTATCCTGCAATCCATTTACAACATTGATTCGGACAGGCCGCCATTCTTCCATATCATTATTTGGATTAATTGTAATTATAGTATTACTGGCATTAATAGATCCTGAAAACGGTATATTTTCCTGCTCGCCGTCTAAATAGGCTAAAGTTATAATCGCTGCTATCTGTGCTGCATCTGGGTCGGTATTGCTGCTGTTTTTTACTATTTCAGAATATGTAAGGAGAAAATCTATTTGAGGATATACAAGACCTTCAATAGCCTGAGGATTTGTTGTAATAATAAGGCTAGGTGATAACTGATCATAAAAAGAAAATGACTGTCCACTGGTGCTAGGATCCAATACATTACCACCCTGATCATAAATTCCCGCTGGAGACACTACAGCGGTCTCTACACCCGATGGAGGATTATCAAAAGAAATACCCAATCGAATTATTGATTCTCCTCCCACTAGTATTAACCCATCCGAATTTGTTGTAGAGATAACGCTCATACTGGTAGCATTGCCACCATTGCTATTAAAAACAACGTTAAAATCTTCAGGCTGCACTGGACCAGAACCATCGTCATTCGTAAAAATCCCTTCACTTATATTGAATAGTATATAGGCGTTAGCGACTGCCAGGGTGGAAGTTTCTACTGTTGGCGGTGTAATATCTTTAACGGTGTAATCTACACTAAAGCTTGAAGATATTGTGTTGTTATTTTGATCAGAGAAAAGATTGCCACCAAATCCAAGTCGAACACTTCGTTGCTCTGTGAGAGTAGTACCAGGGTTTATAGTTATAACAGTTTTACCACCATTAATTTCAGCATCAAATTCAATTATTTCCTGATCACCATCCGTATAGACTAGACTGAAAAATGCATCAATATTATCATTATTAGGATTTCCTCCTCCAGGCGCTAGGTAGATAGCTTCGGTGAAAGTAATAGTGATATTTCCATTAGGCAATAGATCGCTTGAACCATCAATCGGATCGAATGATACTGAAGGAACCAATATATCACTTAGGTTGAATGTTTGCAGGTTTGCAGTTGCATTCATTGCGTTTCCAAAACCATCAAAAACCTGACTTGTAGCTGGGCCTACTGTCATTACTTCTGTACCGCTGGAAGGATTATCATAAGAAAAATAGAGTCGTGCATTTAACTCTCCACCATCCAATGCATTTCCATTTGTCTGGGTTATAGAAGTAATAGTAGCACTGGTGGCGTTAGCCGCAGTGGTGAAAGTAACTCCAAAATCTTCCGATGCAAGGATGCCCGATCCGTTACCCTGCGTGTAAACAGCTTCACTAAAATAAAAATTAATATAGGAATTATCTGCACTTTTGAAGGTACTGTCTACAATAGGCAGTGTCACATCTGCCACCAAAAAGCTCGAACTGGTTAACCCCACCGTGTTTTCACCTCCATCCTGAAAAGCATTTGCACTAATTATCACCTGGCCAGTGCGAAGCTCTGTAAGATTACTATTAGGTGTAATAGTTACTTGAAGATCTGCAGGATCTATGACTGCATTAAAAAGAATCGCTTCCTGTGCTCCATCCGTATAGGCCAGACTAAAAGATACATCAATATTATCACTCTCTGGGTCTCCTCCAGCCGGCGCTAAGTAAATCCTTTCGCTAAAAGTAATTATAATTGGATCTGTCGGAAGGAGTGTATCTCCATTATTAGGATTAAAGGTGGTTACAGGGGGCACCAGATCCAGCAAATCGAATTGAATGCCTTCCACATTTAATAATGGTACACCTATTCCATTAAAAACAGAACTAACAGACGCGGGAGCTATGTTAGCAGATTCTGTACCGCTCGGTGCATTATTATATGATATATTAAGCCTTACGCTGGTTTCACCGCCACTTAGCCCAGCACCCAGTAAATCTGTGATGGATGGGAAAGATGCAGAAGTAGCAGTCCCGCCATTGGGTGTAATAGAAATATTGAAATCTGATGTTTCCAGTCCTGTACCATTACCAGCATACACATCAGGGTAGTCCCCGCCATAAACAGTCTGGTTAAAGTAGTAGTCTACACTATTCAGTTCACCCGCTAGGTTTGTTGAATCAACAATTAGTGAATAACCAAACCAAGTTTTCACTGTTGCATTCTCTGCATTATTAGCGGCACGATCATCGACTGTGATATAATAGGTCCCAGCTTCTAAGACTAACCGCGGTAACATATTCGCATAATAGGGATTAGCTTCAAACCCCGAAACACATTCGAATTGATAGGCAGCACCCGTGCTATCAGGATAATAAATGGGAGTGGTTGAATCATCCTGAAATAGAATCCATGATGAATTATCACAATCTTCAGTAAAAACAGCAATCTGAATATCAACGGTTGTCAAAGCATCACAGGTGGTCACATAAATTATTGCAGCCTGGCTTAAAGTTAATTTATAGGTATAATCATTCCCATTTGCGTTATTAACTGTTTCCCCACTACTATTTAATAAATTTGAAAAATCATAATCACTTGTTGATTCACCAAGGTTAGCCAAGTGATTATAAGGAAAATTTTCTTCCGTTAATTCCAGATCATAACAGGGGCCTGTTGGAGCAAATACATCTGTATCCCATCCACCATCACCATTATTGGTCAAGGTTCCAGGACTTTGTCCAGGCGAAGCTGAACCTTCTGCATAGTCAACAACAGTTGTTGATTGATTATCATCAAATTTCCAGTACCCAATCAAACCTGCTTCATTTACATCAATCGTACTATTCATTGAAGCTTGTATTTCATTATCTAATTTCGCTATCTCCCATAGTCGGACTTCATCTATAGAACCTTTAAAGGCTTTATTATTGTCTAGATATCTTCCAATATAAAAATCAGTATTTATATCTTCCCATACTATAGCTCCACCAACGTTTGCAGCACTATAACTTTCCTCTAACACTCCATTTTTAAATATTCT
>CEUZ01514187.1_pt1 | contig 10271 bp, 9 predicted proteins | sample 361511 | NCBI WGS metagenome assembly CEUZ01 (sample SAMEA2622822, study PRJEB7988) | marine metagenome | biome: marine biome (ENVO:00000447); feature: surface water layer (ENVO:00002042); material: "saline water (ENVO:00002010), including plankton (ENVO:xxxxxxxx)" | depth 5 m | reverse complement strand
CTTTGAATTTGAACAGGGAAAATTAACACAGGCCATTACTAAAACGATAAATGGAAGGAAGGTTAAATTAAGTGCTAAATATTTTGTACTTTGTAATGGAGCACTTGAAGCCACAAGACTTTTACTAACTTCTAAACTATTTGTGAATAACCTCCCCAACCATCTTGGTAAAAACTTTATGTCGCATCCATCATTTACTGATTTAGCTTACGTCCATTTCAAAAGAAATGAAAGGAAATGGGTAAACAAAACTAAACTTCATACTAAAGTAGATTTTGAGTTGAACTTTGCTGAACAAAATTTAAAAAAGGTTCTTAGGCACAACATACACATGTCCCCTTCGTATGAAAAAAATCAAAACTTAGTTTTAGAAAGTTCAAGAATAAATAAAGAGTTTAATAAATTTGATGCTAATAAACCTCAGTTCAATTCGTTATTGCTCAGGTTGTGGGATATTTTCTGCCGTGTTTTAGGAAAGAGGGCTTGGACAAATACTTGGAATGTATCTATAGGCATCGAGCAAGAACCGATAGAAACTAGAAGTTTAAGCCTTTCTGATGAGAGGGATGAGTTAGGTATAAATAAACTTAAGTTAGACGGAGGTGAGATTTCACAATTAGAAAAAAGAACTATTTCTGCAGCCCTCTCTGGATTAGATAAAGCCCTAAGAGAAAATAATGTAGGAGAGCTTGTTCTTTCAGACAATTATCTTTCTGGTTCATACCTTAGTAGACAAGATGCAATTAATCACCACATAGGAACTATTAAAATGGGTTCGTCATGCACAGATGGTGTAGTTGACAATAATTTAAAAGTTTTTGAGTATGATAATTTGTATGTTTGTAGCAGTGCAGTTTTTCCCACCTCATCTAACGCTAATCCAACTTTTACCATAGTTGCCTTGTCTTTGAGGTTAGGAAATATGCTAAAAAAAGCTTTACAGAACATCATTAACTAATAAATTTAAATATAATGAACAAATATTTTTTTAAAAAAAGTAAAATAAACAATTTATATTCTATTCATTAGCTTTAATTCAATCTTAGAAATCTGAAATGAAAAGTTTTTTCTTATCAATTTTAATTATTTTTATAGTTATATTCTTCATAGTATTAGTCTTTCTTTCCCAGCCTCAATTGAGACATATGACTTTTACAGGTTTAGTTCAGTTCCCTGAGTTTGCTACTATGCAAGCAATGAAGGGAGGTCTAGTTACTAGAGATTTTGATAGAGTTATGCCGTGGCTTGATAGACAACTACAACTAACAAGTTATTACGGAAAGACAAAAAATAAGATGACGCCTGGACTTCTTGAAAATATTAGACATGCCTACAAAATTGCAGTTTTGAAAGAAGAGAGAGAAAGATTCATTCCTCTTTTAGAGGGAGCCTATAAACTAAATCCTGAAAATATAGATCTAAATCTTATGCTAGCAAGTGCTTATCAATATTCAAATCCAAATAAATCACTTGAATATCTTGAGAAAGCAAAATCAATTCTTCCGTCTGATCAAAGGATTTATCATCTAGCTAATATTATTTTACTTAATTCAGATAATAATGAAGAAAAGATAAGATGGTGTAAGGAATATTTTAATAACCAGTTTGGTGATTATGCTGCCAACAAAAGCTCTACGCTTCTCGGAGTTGGATATCGTAGGTTAGCCTTTGAATTCTTACAAGAAGAAACAAGGAAGTTGTTTCTTAATGAAGGTGTAAGATTAGGTAAAAGACTCGAATATGAATTTACTTTAGACAGTCTTCATAGCATCAAAATGCCCTCTCTAAGGGTAGCAAATGGTGGGGGTGTAGAGATATCTCTTCATGGTGTAAGTTTCTTTTCTCAGGGTAGATTAATAAAATCTTATGATAGTAAATCTATACTACTCTTCCCAGAAACAGGATATTTAGTCAAAGGCAAAGTAATATCAACTAATATTTATGGAGAAAATATATATCTAGATTTTCTATCTGAAGAGAAAATTATCGCAGATAAAATATTATTAGATTTAACCATAGTTAAATTGCCCATTAATAATCTAGCTTCTTGTAGTTCATAAAATGCCTTATAAACATAGAAAGAAAATTGGTCTATCAATCTTCCTGATAATAGCTCTTTCGGTCTTTCTTGGATCTTTTAGCTCTATTATTACTTTATGGAAGTCTGTATATACTGAAGAAGGTCAATCAGTAAATGCTTATAATTCTTTGGAATTAGATGTATTAGGAAGTTTTGAGAGGTCTATAAAAAGCATATTCCCGCCAAGTGATACCGAAACTTCTAAAGTTTTTTTATATATCGGAGAGAAAAACCAAAAACATTTACTTTCTTCTCTTCCTTATTCAAAAAATAATTGGGTAAAAGGCCTAATTCTCGATGGAGATAAATTAAAAAATATAAGCGTAAAACATAGAGGAGATAATCCTAACAATTGGTTGCATGATAAGAAGTCTTGGAGGGTAAAGAGGAAAAAGAGCGATTTAGATGGAGGTATTAGAGTATTTAACTACTCCTTACCAAGAGATACTTCTTTAGTTAATACTTATATGGGTTACTACATAGCTAAAAAAATGAATATCCCTGTTCCTGAATTCCAATTCGTAGAGCTTTACGTGAATGATGTCTATGAAGGTCTATATTTAGAAACCCAGCACATTGATGAAAATTTTCTTCGTATGAATAATACAATGCCAGTAAACATATATAAGGGTACACCATCTAGGACTGATAAGCCTATAAATCTGGATAATGATCTTTTTAATAATCCTAATTTATGGGATAAGAGGTCTATTTTTAATGCACGGGATCCTAATGATTATTTTGACCTCAATAAATTGTTAATTCTTACTAGGTCAGCCGTTAATAGTGAAAAAGAAATGTCTGAGTTAGAACAAATAGCAGAAATTAAGAAATGGGCTACATTCTCTGCGTACGAGACAATAATGCAGTCATGGCATAATTACGAAAAAAATAATATGTATCTCATAAGCGACCCATGGACTGGACAGATTTACCCCATAGCATATGACACTATCCTCAATGATACTAAATCAAGGCTGGTAGTTGATGAAACGGTTTACATGGATAACGGAGCTCATGCTTTGATGGAAGTCTATTTAAATAATTCAAATTTTCTTTACCAAAAGTATAAGATTATGAATGAACTTATAGATAGGGAATTCTATAGTGATATAAAAAAGGAAATTACTAGGATATATAACATAATCAAACAGTCTTGGCAGGATGATCCTTCACATGTTCAATTTGTTCTTACGAATGAGTTTGAAAGAAAGTTATTCTTTGATAGAAACATGGACAAAGAAATAACTAAACTTATGCGAAGAGTTGACTTCATCGAAGAAAATATAACTAAGGAACTCTATAAACAAGATGAGTCTTATTGGTCTCAATCTAGAGACACACTAGATTTTGTTGTTAATTCTTATAATCCTGTTTCGGAAATTAGATTATGTTTAGATAATGGAATATCTTCAGATTATCTTATATTAGAAACTGAAGAAAGGAATTTTTTAGGTCTAAAAGACGCAAAAGGTTGTTATAACTTTGAAATTATATTGAACGCCAATAGAGTAAAGCAGCAAAAAAATAGATCTAGAATTACCACATTCTTTGCCTCTTCCGGACATGACATAAGCCCAACTCTTTATAACTTTAAAGTTGAACAAGGTTTAAAGGTAAAAGCACTTTATGCCAAGCACTTAGGAAGAGATGAATATGTAGAAGTAGAAAATAACTCCATTAAAAAAAGATATAGCAGGGCAATGCATAATAAACCCATTGGAGGAGAAGATGATAAAAAGGTTAGGACCTGGCAGGGTGATGTTTATATCAATGAATTGTTAATTGTTAATGAACCTTTAAGGATATTGCCAGGCACTAACGTATATTTGAGTCCTGAAGCATCAATAATATTTAAAAATAATGTCCAATCTATTGGTGAAGAGAATAAAAAAATTAGATTTGTTCAATCTGAAGATAAGCCTTGGGGTATTATTGCTCTTTTTGGAGAAAAAACTAAAGGTTCAATTTTTGAATACACTTCAATTTCTGGAGGAAGTGGAGGTCATATAGGTGGCTATGAGTTTACAGGTATGTTTTCAATTTATGCGTCAGAAGACGTAAAACTATCTAAAGTAAATATATCAAATAATTCAAAATATGATGATTTAATCCATATTTTATATTCTAAAGACATTGAACTAACAAATTCAAATATTTTTGATGCACGTTCGGATGCCATTGATATAGATATATCAGAAATGAATATTAATAATTCTAATTTTTATAACTCAGGAAATGATGCTATTGACTCCATGACCTCAAAAGTATCGATTTTGGATACAAGAATAAGTAGGGCTGGCGATAAAGGCCTATCAGCTGGAGAAAACTCTGATGTTTTCGTTAAAAACCTTGTCTTTGATGAAACCAATATAGGAATTCAATCTAAAGATGGAACGAAGGTCCATGTATTAGATAGCATATTTAAAAACAATGTAATGCAATTAGATGCTTACCAAAAGAATTGGCGATATGGGGATGGTGGGAAAATTGAAGTCTCAAATTCTACATTTCGAGGAAAAGAAAACAGAATAGATGCAAAAAATAAATCGAAAATAATAATTACAGATAGTGCCTTTAACGCAGGGTTTTCTCACCTAGAATCTAAGAAAGTCATAATGAAGAATAATAGGCAAATACATTAAATCTTTATGAATGACCTTCAAGAAAAAAGAGTACAAGAATTTTCAAGATACGAATTTAAATACATCTTGAATAAAAGACTTAGAGATAAAGTAGAGAATCAGATACAACATTTTATGAGATATGATGGCTATGTTCATCCTGAATTTAACAATTCATATTTTGTAAGATCTCTATATTATGACGGACCAACTTCCTTTAATTTTTATGAAAAAATAGATGGAGTAAAAAAAAGGAAGAAATTTAGATTACGCACTTATGATAAAAAAATGGAAGATTCAATTCTATTTTTAGAGCAAAAGGGAAGAAATGTAAATAGGGTGTTTAAGCACAGGACCCAAATAGAAGAGTCCGATATTGATGATTTTTATCATGCAAAAGATTATGAAAACATAGTACATAAGTATAATGATCTTAAAATCATAAATGAGTTTATTTCTGATACTATGAAAAAAAGGATATCACCAGTAGTGTTGGTAGATTATTTAAGGCGACCTTATGTCAGTGACTACGATATGAACTTTAGGGTTACTTTTGATAGCCATATTATGGCAAAACCTTCATACACTCTCTTCCCAAATGATGAAGGTTTTTATCATTGTTTACCGGGGTATACTATATTGGAGGTAAAGTTTTTTAGAAAAATACCTGCATGGTTTCATAAATTACTTTTAGTCTATAATCTAGAGAGAGTTTCAGTTTCAAAATTTGTATTAGGAATGAAAGCTAGCGGAATCGCAGTTGATTTATCGTAAGGAAAAAATATGGATGCTACACAAGAAATTTTAAATATCGCCGGAATGTCTCAAATATATTCACAATTTGATGTCTTAATCAATCTTTCACTGTCTATAGTTTTGGGGCTTTTTATAAGTTATGTTTACAAATACACTCATAAAGGAGTGAGTTATTCTCAATCTTTCATGCTAACAATTGTTTTTGTAACAATCATAGTTGCTATGGTCATGATGATCATCGGTAACAATATCGCAAGAGCATTTGCTCTCGTGGGGGCTTTATCTATCATAAGATTTAGGACAGTTATTAAAGACACTAAAGACACTGCATTTGTCTTTTTGGCCTTGGCAGCAGGAATGGCATCTGGAACAGCTAGCCATTTTTTAGCTATTGCAGGAACCTTAGTAACATCTATAGTTGCTTACATACTCTACACTACAAATTATGGATCTATATATAGTAGTGAATTTATTCTAAGGTTCAGGTTAAGCCAAGACGGCTCTGTTGAAGAACCTGAATACGTAGAAATTCTTAATAAATTTGCTCAAACTGCAAATTTATTGCACATAGAACCTTCCGGAGATTCTTTATCGTCGAGGATGACGTTTGATGTGATGATGAGAAAGGATATGACGCCAGAGGAAATGAGTACAGAATTGTCTAACTTAGACGAAGTTAGTGAACTTATTATTGTAGCTTCAGAACACGACATAGATTATTAAAAAAATTCATAAGCAGATCTAGTTCATGAAAAGCTTTCAAGATTTATATCATTACCAGCTTGAATACAATTTAAAGAGAATGCCTTATGTAGGTGATTTTAAGCGTAATCCTTATTCTTTTTTAAAAGCTAGATACTATATGTTTTTCTCTACAGCGATAGTCTTTATTTTGCAAAAAACCTCAGTTCATCCGAATAATATTACTAAGTTATATATATTCAGTGGCTTTTTGTCTGCAACTCTTCTGGCCGTACCTGTAAATACAGCACATTTCTTTGCTATTTTTTTAATTTTTTCTAAAGGCATCCTTGATTGGGCAGATGGCTTTTTTGCAAGATTGAAAGGGAAAGCTTCTTTGACTGGTCATGTTTTAGATATTTATGGTGCAAATATAAATTCTATAACCTTTATTGTTTCTTTAGGTATTTATCAATATTTTTACTTTAATGAAAGTATCTTTTTTCTTATGACTTTATTTATCTATCCTTTTTGCTATGGAACTTTACTAACAAAATTTTCTAACCAATATATCCTTGACAGGATCAATGCAAAAAGCCTTAAGAGTCATGTAGCTTTAAGTCAACCTGTTAAGTCCATTAGAGAAAGCCATAGAGGAGCATTCAATTTCTTTTCTATATTTCTTGATGATCGTTCTAGGACTATAGATTTAGTCTTATTGTTAATTGTTATAGAGCATCTTGACGGTCCAGCTTTGAGTTGGTTGTTTTATATAGGTGTAAATTTGAAATGGATTGCACTTTGGATAGGATCTTTTATTTTTTCCTCCAAGAATGATCAGATGGATGATGTTCTTTCTTCTAAGTTAAGTGAAATAAAGAATGGGTGATACTGGCTTAGAGGGTATCTTAGAAGTCTTTGAGTTTGAAAATAAGCATGTTTACTGTTCTTATTTAGAAGAAGAACTTTTGCATGGGCTTATTAAGAGAGGAGCTAATGTATGGGTAGATGAATTAAGTCACTATAGGCTTTTAGCTATGAAAACTATCCCAGAATTAAAGGATAAGATGAATGATATAAAAAACCCTCCTAATTCTTTTGATTACTCCATAGCTCTTGATTTTAAAATAAATAAACAGGATATATCTCACTCAATCCCAGTTAATCAAAGAATAATCTTATTGGATGGTCCTTTAAGATTACTTAAATGGAATCTTTTAAATAAAGGAAATTTTAATAAACAAACAGTTTCAACTTATTCCGTAGCTCCATCTATTAAAAATGTTAAGTTAGTAATTCCAGAAACTTTAAATAGACCTTTAGAACGATATTGGTCTTTGCTGTCTAAGAACCCTTTAAAAGTTTTACAATTATTATCAACATGGGTGATTATTAAAAACCATTCACTACGCAAGTTATTCGTTGATAAAATGATAGTAATCAAGTGATAAGTAGCTTAATAAGAGCCAATGCTCACAATAGCGGAATTTATCTTAGTCTAATTTATGATCTAGAACTTAAGCCTACTCATATAAAGAAGTCTGCTTCTGCACCAGTCCCTATAACGAAATTAAAAAATGAGATTAAAGGAGTTTCATGGTATCAAGCAAAGACAGGAATTAATCAAATTTCTAAGATTATAGAGCTTCCTAGCTATTATTCGGTCTTATTTTATTTTTTTTCTGGAAAGAAAGCTGACTTTAGAGACGGGTACTGGCTTAATAGATCTTATATTGAAAGAGCTCTTAAGGGGTATTGTAATATTTGGTCAAAACTACCAAATAGTGAAAATGTTATTCATGGTGATTACTCTATTGATAATATAATTTTTACAAAAGATGATTTAATCATTATCGATTGGGAGCATTTCACGCAATCAAATATTCCTAAGGGTTTCGATGCTTTAAATCTTATCTATGAACAAATTTATATACTAACGTTAAAACAAAAGATAAGTTCTAAGGTTATTTGTCATGCTAATGAAATGTTAAAGAGATTAGAGTCCAGTGATTGCTTAGATAAAAAATTTTTTTACGCCCCTTTAGATACAATGCAAGAATATTTATCAGATAATAGTCATGTATGGGGTGCACAACTTAGCAAGCTACCAATAATGAAATTCAATAAATTAGAATGTAATAATCTAGATTCTAAAATAAACTTACAAAATAATTAAAACATTCTCTTTCTCAATTAAACTTTGTTTATAAAAGCTTAACTCAAAAGAGAAGATAAACATTACGAACTTTAATGACTGAAAAGGACCAAAAAAAAATAGCAAAAATCTTAGATACCAAATCAGTGTTTGTCTTTGATTTTGATGGTGTTCTAGCAGATTCTGTTAATATTAAAACCTCTGCATTTTTTGAGCTATATAGAGAATACGGTCATTCTGTATCAAGTAAAGTTATTGAGCATCATGAGGCTAACGGTGGTATGTCTAGATTCGATAAGTTTAAATTTTACCATCGTAATTTCTTAAATATTGACCTAAAGAAGAAAGAGATTGAGGATCTTTCTGCAAGGTTCTCAAGTCTAGTTTTAGAATCGGTTATTAAATCACCAGAAATAAAGGGAGCAGGGGAATTTCTCAAAAAAAATTACCAAAAAAACAAACTTTTCTTTATAAATTCTGCTACTCCAGAACTAGAAATTAAAGAGGTAATTAAGAGCCGTAATTTAGATTCCTACTTTACGGAAGTTTTTGGTTCGCCTAATTCTAAATTAGATAATCTAAGAACTATATTGTCTAGGTATAATATAGATGTAACTCAAATAGTTTTTTTTGGCGATGCTTTATCTGATTTTGATGCTGCCAATAGTTTAGGTTGTATGTTTGTAGGAGTAGGACGACACATAGAAGAAATTATCTCTTCCCGTCTAACCGTTCCAGTAAGTCAATATTACCTACTAAAAGATTTTCAAGAATTACTATAAAAATTAGTAGGATTTATATATGAAACTTTTAAACGACACTTTCAAGAGCAAGACCGTTCTGATAACGGGCCATACTGGTTTTAAAGGAAGCTGGCTTTCAGTTTGGCTAAATAGTCTTGGTGCAAAGGTTATAGGTTGCTCCTCTGACATACCAAGTAAACCTTCAAATTTTATTGCTTCTAACTTAGAGAATTTTATTGAAGATATAAGGTTGGACATTAGAGATGTTCACTCATTAAAAGATATTATAAGAAATGCTAAACCTGATTTTGTATTTCATTTAGCAGCCCAGTCCTTAGTGCGTTCATCATATGCTAATCCTTTAGATACATTAGGTATAAATGCAATTGGTTCTGCAAATGTCTTAGAATCATTACGTGAATCAGAAAAAGAAGCTATTGCTGTAATGATCACAAGCGATAAAGCTTATGATAATGTTGAGTGGTCTTGGGGTTATAGAGAAACAGACAGACTGGGAGGTAAAGATCCTTATAGTGCTTCAAAGGGGATGGCAGAACTTGCCATAAGATCCTATATTGATTCATATTTTCAAATAGAAAAAACAAAAGTTCGAATAGGTATAGCTCGTGCTGGGAATGTCATTGGAGGAGGGGACTGGGCCAAAGACAGAATAATACCTGATTGTATTAGAGCTTGGTCCGAAGGAAAAACTGTAGAAATTAGAAACCCTCTTGCTACACGTCCATGGCAGCATGTTTTAGAACCTTTAAGTGGTTATCTTCTTTTAGCATGTAACCTTTCATTATCAGCGAAGAACCATGGTGAGCCCTATAATTTTGGACCCTCTTCAAAAAATAATTATTCTGTTGGACAGCTAATAAATGAAATAAAGAAATCTTGGGACGAAGCTAATTGGCAAGATGTTTCCGAAGAAGAAGGCGAACTTTATGAAGCAGGATTACTAAAATTGAATTGTGATAAAGCTCTATTTGATCTTAATTGGCAACCGACTTTAAATTTTAAAGAAACAGTTAAGATGACTGCAGACTGGTATAAACACTATTTTCAAGGTAATGGTTCTTCAATGTATGAATTTTCAATTTCTCAGATTGAAGAATATGTAAGAATTGCTCAGTCAAAATCGATTAGTTGGTCTAAAGATGATTAAAGATGTACTACTAACCCAACTGGATATAATAGAAGTTCCTAATGGAAGGGTTTTTCATGCATTA
>CEUZ01292027.1_pt1 | contig 10274 bp, 7 predicted proteins | sample 361511 | NCBI WGS metagenome assembly CEUZ01 (sample SAMEA2622822, study PRJEB7988) | marine metagenome | biome: marine biome (ENVO:00000447); feature: surface water layer (ENVO:00002042); material: "saline water (ENVO:00002010), including plankton (ENVO:xxxxxxxx)" | depth 5 m | reverse complement strand
GCGGCTGAGCTAATATTGCTTGATAGCTCGGACCTCCGCCGCGTCCTACTGTACCTCCCCGCCCATGAAATAATCTCAATTTAATTGAATGCTTAGAAAAAAGATTTGTTAATTCCGTTTCGGCCTTATAAAGCTCCCAATTAGCGGTTAAAAATCCACCATCCTTATTACTATCAGAATACCCAAGCATTATTTCTTGCACATCACCACGTGAATTAAGTAATTTTCGATAATATGGTAGTGAAAATAATTCATCCATAATATCAATACAGTTTCGTAAATCAGCAATTGTCTCAAACAAAGGAATGATATTAAGATGTAAATTAGGATCCTCTCCTGTTTTTAATAATCCAACTTCCTTCAGCAACAATGCTATTTCTAAAATATCAGAGGTGCTATTAGCCTTAGAAATAATATAATTTGGCAAAGAATCATGACCAAACCTACTATGGATCTCCGCCATCATCTTTAAAATACTAATCTCACTCTGACTGATTTTTGAGTACTTTAAATAAGGAGAAAATAGCGGACGAGGATTACTGATTTCAGTAAGTAAACATTGGGTACGTTCAGCTTCATTCATTTCTGAGTAAGAAATTCCTGTAGCATTCTGTAACAATTCTGCTACCACATGTTCATGAATATGACTATGCTGGCGTATATCTAATGAGGCAAGATGAAAACCAAAAACTTCAGCTGCTCGCCGTAAATGACGTAATGATCCATTAGCCAAATATTCCGATTTATGGCATTTGAGTGAATTAATAACAATATCTAAATCATGAATAAATTCTGTACATTCTTTATATGGCTTAGCAAAGTCAACTGATCGAAGAGGTGTAACTGTGTGACCAAGCTTTTTACTGGTAGCAACAAGACGTGCATAGATCCCAATTAATGCACGCCGATAGGGCTCATCTTTACGACTCACTGCTCGATCAGGGGATGAGGCAGCCAACCCTTCCAATTCATCACTCACTTCAACCAAAATATTAGTCAGACTCAGCTCACGACCGATTTGATGCGTTTGTTTCATATAATAATCAAGTGCTAAAGCTGATTGACGCTCAATTGCGCTCAGCATTGTCTGATCACTTACGAATGGATTTCCATCACGGTCCCCTCCTATCCAACTACCAATACGCAAGAAAGGCGGAATGTGTGGGGTATCTTTGCCCATACTACCTTCAAGTATATCTTCGATTTCTGCATAGACATGTGGCACTTCAGTAAGAAAAGTCTGTTGATAATAAGACAGGCCATTTTTTATTTCATCATCTACTGTTAAGCGATCAAAGCGCAACATACGAGTCTGCCAAAGTGTCAAGATAGCACGACGTAAACCCTCTTCATTACTCTTTAATTCTTCCGGGGTAAGCTGTAACCGATCCCTTTCATTTAGCAAACTTGCTATAGTTGAATGACAGTCTAATATGCTTTTTCGTTGCACTTCTGTGGGGTGAGCAGTTAATACTGGAGACATTGCGGTTTCTTTAAAAAAATCAATTACTATATTAGCAGAAGACCCATCTTCTATTACTCTTTCTAAAGCTAATGCAATACTACCTTCCTGATGCGCTGATCCCGCACAAAGATGTGCACGGCGGCGGCGATTATGATGTATATCTTCAGCAATGTTAGAAAGCTGCGACAAATAACTAAATGCCCTGACCACCATTACAGTATCTCTATTACATAACTGATTAAGAAGTTTATTTAGATCATGACGCGCTTCTGGATTCTGCTCGCGATGTATACGAACAGCAGTTTGTCGTATATTCTCAATCAAATCAAAAATAGCTACGCCTTCTTGCTCACGTAAAGTATCGCCTAGAATACGTCCCAACATACGAATGTCTTCACGTAACGGCAAATCCTTATCATCAATTTTCTTCGTTGAAGACTGGGAACTCATTATCTAATATCCTTCATAAATACTAATACAAACTATATAATTTTCAGCCTATCCTAATTTTAACATCACTAAAAAGGAGGAGGTAAGCTAACTTAAATCTATTTTATGTAGATTAAAATCATTGATTAATTAAAAATAAGCGAACATAAACCCTAATAATGTCACCAAAAATTAAATACTGGCTATTTATCAGAACCTGAAGTAGGTGCTAGATTTGAAGATATAGATACTCCTGTATCTGAATCTGGAATTTGGCCCTTATTCTCGCTCACTATATGAAGATCACGTTGTGGGAATGGAACGCCGATGCATGCATGCTTTAGTGCTTCCTGAACTGCAATAGCTAGTTCACTATGAATTGAATAACCATAGTTAACGTCAACCCAAGTCCAAAGCTTAAATTCAAGGGCACTGTCACCAAAATTAACGAAGAAAGCGCGGGGCTCAGGATCAGAAAAAACCCTCTTATTAGATTTGGCTGCCTTCACAAGAATATCAATCACCTGTTGGGCTGGCGTCCCATACTCGACACCAATATCTAATTCAAGCCGACGAACCCTGTCTGTTAAGGTCCAGTTCACAACTTTATCAGATACCAACATACTATTTGGAACGATCACTTCTGATCCGTCGAATTTTCGGATTACACTTGCACGTATTCCAATTTTTTTCATTTCCCCCCATATTTCTGGTAGCTCTATAATGTCACCTACTCCAATTGGTCTTTCAAAAAGCAGAATCAAGCCTGATACAAAATTATTTACTACATTCTGAAGACCAAATCCAATACCTACACCAAGACCACCTGCTATGATACTTAATTTTGTAAGTTCAATTCCAGCAGCAGCCAAAGCAACAAAGAAACCAATAATGACTAGTGAATATCGTACAAGACCAGCAATAGCCTGAGGAACACCTCTACCTGTACGAACTCTTGAAAATACATCTTCATGAAGAGCAAAATTTACAAAACGTGCAAGCAAGCGTGAGAACCAAATAATTAGAACGAATACCATAATATCCCCCAAGGAGATAGAGATAGAACCAATTGAAGTGGTTGCATTCAATACTCTAGTAAAATTATCTAATATAAGATCAAGCAAACCTATCGGTCGTAACACAAGTACTCCCCATAGACCAATAGCAATTATTTTCATCGCTCCTCCAATACGTTTCCGAATGAGCTGCCGATTTCTTGAAACCATACGAAGTAGGCTAAGTGGCCGGAAAAGAAGCACAAAAGCTATTAAGCTTTGAAATACCAAAAATAATACATAAACTCCAATGCTCGCATAACCACCCCCAAGAATTCCAGCACGAAGTACTCTGGCCAAATCATCCCATCCAATTAGATCAGAAAATATTGCTACTGCTAGAACTACAGCAGCTAATCTCATTGCATAATTTAAAAGTGGTAGAAATGGGGCTAATGGGGAAGATTTAGTTTGGTGTTGTGATCTCAGAAACCAAAATAAAAAACCAAGTGCTACGATCATCTCAATTAGGAATACAACATGTTCAAGTGTAGGCGAAGTACTTAAAAGATCAAGTGCCACTCGATCAAAGATAGCTATAATCATAAGCCCCCATATTAATGGAGCAACAATAGGTAACTGAAAGCGTCTAATAATTGATAAAATAGCTACACCACAAAGAGAAACTACAATAAAACTTACATTATTAGTCCCTAACCAATCCAAAGGAGTAGTAAAACTTGCAGTAATCAATAGTGCCATTGCCAATGGCACTTCAAACACTTCCCTAGCATTCTGTAAATCATAGCCCTTATCAGAATTAGTTGTCCGGACACGGGAGCGAAGCCAATACAAAATAAGAGCCAAAACTATAAATAATAACAATTGGAAATTTAATAAAGGCGCTTGATCACTTGTATCTTTCTTAATCCTATAAAATAATTTCTGCAACTCCAGCGAAGCCCACTCTTTTTGCAGAGAATCACGTATTAAAGGGCTCCATAATGGTGGCCTATTAGCCCCGAAAATACCTTTAATTATTGATCCATTAGAGTTTTGTAACTGCTTAAAATCTGCTTCAAGAGAACTACTAGGTATAATCAATTTATCACGTACAGCCAATATTTGATTGCGATGCTCTACAATCTTTGAGCGCGCTTTATCAATATCACTACGTACTAAAGCTATTCTCTTCACAGTAGTCTCAGCTACATTATCCTGCAAGCTTACTTCAGCTGAAGTTTCTGCCCAGATTGCTACAATCTCTTCTGTTTTCTGAAGGGATTTCTGAATTTCGACAAGCTTTTCATCAAGTTCCTTAATCCATGGCTGTATACGTTGCTTAAGAATTCTACTATTTCTATTTTCAAGCTCGCGTAAAGTACGGATATTAGGCTTACCTGCAAGCTCCTCCCGAATTTCTGCTAGTAATGAATTTACTTCTGGAAGAGCAAGATCAAGCTCTAAATCGATACGTTTAAGTATCTGAATTGATTCTGTTGTTGGAAGAAGAGCACGTAACTCTACACTAGTCTTTGCCGCACGGTCTGATATTGCTTCCAATGGAATTGCTTGTACTCTAGGCTCTAAAATTTCAGGAGCTTCAATTTCTGATTTATCAGGCAAAATCTCCTGAGCAGGCGCATAGGACCAGACAAAGGTAGTAATTAGGCAGGCTAAACATACTAAATGAATAAATCTTACTAATAGCGCCATAAATATAGACCTTTTTTCTGTATAGGAGCTGTATTCAAATACAGCTTATTTTACCTATCCACGATATGGTTAATTATCACGCCCTCCCATACAACAAATGGCGGCATTAAGAAGGCATGAAAATACAATAAAGCAGAACCCCATGGAGAATAAATTCATTTCTTAATAACCTGTTCCTGCGCAACAGATCTCTCATAAGATACAAGTACCACCTCCACTACAATTCCAATAATTGCAACAACAATCATTGTCATAAGAAGGCTTAAACCAGATGTATTTTTTTTTGTTTTTATATATTTCATAAGTTTTATAACACCTATCATTTGAAAAATAACTTTTATCTCTTTTAAGTAGCCTTTTCGTTATAAATATAATCACATAAAATATATTTGATATTTTCTAAATCTTAATAGAACTATCATAATTTCAATCCTGATAATTTCTTACATTAATACTCACGATTAGATTATTAATTTGATTCTATTGATTCTTTTTATGACAGCGTAATAAATCTTGCCCTTAATATGCATATAAAAATCTTACTAAATTATACATCTATTCTCTATGATAGATAGAATCATCCACATAACCAATTGATCAAAAAAGAAGAAGCTCTATGATCAAAAAAAAGAACAATAAATAAAACTATTACATACACAATAATTATTAATTTTCGGTAGTAGTGTCACTTACTCAATAATATAGCCCTTATTACTCTCTACTTATGATACTGACACCTAGAAGTGTACCATGATAGTGTACTTCCTGATTTAGATTCCAGCATAGCTAATGCTGTCTGGCGCCCCTTAATTGTCATCTTACGCAATGATTTATCTACTATATCCATTATCTTATTTTCATCAAAATTACTATGCTTATTGATAAAATCTTCTAAATAATTTTCTATAAATACTAGTACAACAACATCCTCTAAAGTCTGCGATTCAATATCTGTCTTTAGCTTTTCTTTTTTAACCAATGAGCAAACTTGGTCAATCACACTTTCTTCATACCCTACCTCACGAAGAATCTTTTCAGCAGTATGAGCATGAAAGTCTCTAAGCTTTTTACGCCACTGATAATAACCAGTTTTTGTCATGGGGAAGCTTCTGCGGCCAACCTTCCATCGCTGAACATGCTGACATCTTGCTGCTAGCTGCAATATTTCTGATGGGTTTGATACATAACTTTTTAGCATTGTTGTTACCCTATGTGCGTAAAGTAACTCTTTTGATTGCTCTTTTCCATTTATGACTTCACGATTAGGATCTTTGCTATTTAACTCATCAAATAGCGCAATAGCACGATTGAGTCTGTTTCTGTTAACTTTCATTTCTGTCCATCTATTTGAGGTTACGTGAGGGCCAAATTTGAATAGATTTACTTCCTTGATCAAACATCTACTTATGGCACAAAGCAAAAATTCAGATAATCACCCTCTTCATTTTCATAGTCTCACTCAAAAAAATAAATGGTCGAGGAAAAAAGGTAATGCATTTTGGGCAAGATACACATATATGAGGCAAATAAGTTATTTACTAAACGAACCATTAAATAAATACCTATAAGCTAAAACTATTGCCCCTGCAATTCCAAATATTATAAATAGATATCCATATTTAGAACCAGAGCCTGCTTTTCCAGTATGGACATAGTCTCCTTTTCTGCGCGTTTCTATCGGAATTGTAACAAGAGATGTGCCAATATCTTTATCTGGATTACCTTCTAATAATAAAATATTATATTTACTGCGTGGTTCTAATGAGATCATAATAGGGATGCTGCCATTATTATATGTAGTAGAAGGTATAGATAATGCTTCTTGCTCTTCATTTGGCTCTATTTTTACTACTTTAATTGCAATTGGCTGTTCTCGTAACTCAAATGAGAATAGGTCAATTACTATATTTAACAAACCTGCTGGTACAGGTGAACAGAAAGGTGGATAAGATGGGTGATTTCCTTCAGGCACAACGTATGCATTAAAACCAACAGGAAAAGAGCCAGAGTCTATTACGCATGCGCCACTGGTCACCGACTCTAGTTGCTTACTTGAACAAGAAACAAGAGCTAGGATGAGTATTGAAAATAGGCATAGTCTTTTCATTGGATCTTTCCTAAATAACATTACATAACTATATACCTGTAATGATATTTGTCTAGATAGGAAGTAGAGTAGTTTGTTAAGTATTAGCTAACCAGCACACGAGCTTAATATTGACAAGTGCCCTTTTCATTGTGTCGAAGTTAAAAGGTATTTTGTAGTTGAGCGTGCCACAATTATGCCAAATGAAAAAAGAGCTACAAGCATAAACCTATAACTCTTTGATTTAATGGTGCCGGCACCAAGAATTGAACTCGGGACCTTCTGATTACAAATCAGCTGCTCTACCAACTGAGCTATGCCGGCACAAACAGAGCTAAAATTTATGTATCTTATATTATAAAAAATAATAGTTTAGATATTTTTATCTCCGCATTGCTTTCTCAGAAGCTGTCAGTGCCTCAATAAATGGGGGTCTACTAAATAAACGCTCAGCGTATTTCAATAATGGTGCAGCCTGTTTAGGTAATTTAATCCCATAATAATCAAGCCTCCACAAGAGCGGTGCAATTGCCACATCAAGCATTGAGAACTCCTCACCCAACATATGTTTTTGCTTAGCAAATACAGGTGAAATCAAAGTCAAATTATCACAAATTGCTGCTCGAGCTTTTTCTGCCACTTTTGGTGTTCCATTTTCTACAGCATCAATATGACAAAAAAGTTCCTGTTCAAATCGGTATAAAAATAACCTTGCACGAGCACGTATAACTGGATCTGCAGGCATCAATTGTGGGTGAGGAAAACGATCATCAACGTACTCATTGATAATATTAGATTCATATAAAATAAGCTCGCGCTCAACTAAAACAGGAACCTGCCCATATGGGCTCATTACTGCTAGATCTTCAGGCTTATTATCTAAGTCCACATCAATAATCTGAAAATCCATACCTTTTTCAAACAATACTATCCTACAGCGGTGGCTGAAAGGACACGTAGTAGCTGAATACAATGTCATCATAGCTTAATTCCTCACCAGTAAAAATACTCTGCACTCAAACATGACTATAAGCATCTATCAATGGACTTCCCTCCAAAAATCATTCTTCAACGCATAAGTAAGTCCTAGCATTCCCAGAAGAAAAAGCATAACAAGTATCCCTGTTTGTTTACGACGAGCTGCATGAGGTTCCCCCAAATAAGACAAATAATTAACTAAATCAGCAACATAAATATCATACTCTGTTTTGGTGAGTGTACCTGGCTTACTTAAAACTAATTTCTTTACGTCATGCTTACCACCTTTCCCATCGTCAATTTCTTCTATTATAAGCTGCTGCTCTCCCTGCAATTCATATAAGACATGAGGCATGGCAACCCTATCAAACAACAAATTATTCCAACCCGTTGCAGTAGAATCATCTCGATAGAACTGACGCAAATATGTATACAGCCAATCAACACCACGTGAGCGCGCGATTACTGACAAATCTGGTGGAGTTACTCCAAACCACTTCTCAGACTCCTTTTTTTTCATAGCAACCTCCATGAGATCGCCAGGTTTCTGCCCTGTGAAAATAAGATTCTCTTTGATTTGTGTCTTGCTTAATCCCAAATCTTTTAGTCTGTTATAGCGCATAAAATTAGCGCTATGGCAAGTCAAACAATAATTTACAAATATTTTAGCACCGCGTTGCAAGGAAGATATATCTGTAGTTTTGATTGGTGCACGATCTAATACTATTTCTGCTCCACCTGCATATGCTAGCAATGGAAAAAAGAAAGAAAGAAACAACAAGTCTCTCATTCTTTTCATTATGACACCCTTTTTGGCTCTTGCTTACATTTATCTATCTTGCTATACCATGGCATTAAAAGGAAAAAAGCAAAATAAACAACTGTAAATATCTGTGCAAGAGTTGTATATAAAGGAGTAGGTGTCTTGGTCCCTAGCCATCCTAGGACAAGCACACTAATTACAAAAAGAACCATCGCGGTTTTAAAGTAAGGTCCTTTATAACGAATTGATTTTACTGGACTTCGATCCAGCCACGGGAGCAGGCAAATGATTGCTACTGAACCACCCATCAATATTATTCCCCAAATCTTTGCATCTATCCAGAGAAAATTAACTGTTGCAGCTCTTAACATTGAATAATATGGAGTGAAATACCATACCGGTGCAATATGATCAGGCGTCTGTAGTGTATTAGCCGGAATAAAATTATTATACTCTAGAAAATATCCACCCATTTCTGGTGCAAAAAATATGATGCCACAAAATACTATCAAGAATGCTACAACCCCAAATATATCTTTCACTGTGTAATAAGGATGAAATGGAATTCCATCTACTGGAATATTCGTCTTAGGATCACGATTCTTTTTAATTTCAATACCATCTGGATTATTTGAGCCAACCTCATGTAGAGCTATAATATGAACCATTACCAGTGCTACTAATAAAACAGGTAACGTCACAACATGATAAGCAAAGAAACGGTTCAAAGCAGCATCAGAAAGTGTAAAATCACCTAGTATGAGCTGGGAAAGTGGCTCACCAATTGCAGGAATTGCTCCAATCATGCTAATAATTACCATGGCTCCCCAATAAGACATTTGCCCCCACGGAAGAATATACCCAGTAAATGCTAGCATCATTAAAACAAAAAATATCATTGAGCCGATAAGCCACAATAATTCCCTTGGCTGGCGATATGATCCATATAATATTCCACGAAACATATGTAAATATACCACTACAAAAAACATAGAAGCACCAGTTGAATGCATATAACGAATTAGCCATCCAAAATCTACATCACGCATAATATATTCAACAGAAGCAAATGCCATACTAGCATCTGGCTTATAATTCATTGTAAGAAAGATGCCTGTAAGTAATTGATTTACCATAACTAACATAGCAAGAGAACCAAAATAATACCAAAAATTAAAATTCTTTGGCGCATAGTATTCGGTAAGATGCGCCTTCCAATTAGCAGTCAATGGAAAGCGCTTATCTATCCAAGATACAAATGAATCTAGTCGTTTACTCATTTATGCCTCTTCCTTAGTTTCCGAACCAATTAACAAAATATTCTCGCTTAAATAAATATGTGGCGGAACTAGCAAATTAGTAGGAGCAGGAACATTCTTATAAACACGACCAGCCAAATCAAATTTAGAACCATGACAGGGGCAAAAGAATCCACCCATCCAATCTGGACCAAGGTCTGCTGGAGCAATCTCTTTACGATAAACTGGAGAACACCCCAAATGTGTACAGACACCTGTAGTTACCAAAATTTCTGGTCGAATTGATCGTGTTTGGTTTTTAGCATATTCAGGTTGCTGAGCTTTCTCTGAATTAGGATCAGTTAATTTACTTTCAAGTTTTGGAAGACTAGCTAGCATTTCAGAAGTACGATTTAAAACCCAAACCACTTTACCACGCCACTCAACCAACAAAAGCATTCCAGGTTCAAGTTTACTAATATCAACTTCGACCGGCGCTCCCGCAGCCTTAGCTCGTTCACTAGGCATCATACTTAATATAAAAGGCGTGGCCCAGGCAGTAACCGCCACACCTCCTGCTATTGACGTAGCAGTAATCAGAAAT
>CEUZ01224048.1_pt1 | contig 10274 bp, 11 predicted proteins | sample 361511 | NCBI WGS metagenome assembly CEUZ01 (sample SAMEA2622822, study PRJEB7988) | marine metagenome | biome: marine biome (ENVO:00000447); feature: surface water layer (ENVO:00002042); material: "saline water (ENVO:00002010), including plankton (ENVO:xxxxxxxx)" | depth 5 m | reverse complement strand
CACTTAAACTCTCTTTTCCATCACCGCTATTTGTATTATTTACTGATAAGTTAAGATTATTTTTTGACAGATTAAATTTTACACCATCTTTTTTATCTAAAGATACTGATGCAACTCTATCTACAGAATTAAGAAATGATTTTAAATCAATTTCTAATTTTTTTTGATTTTCTTTAGGTATTACCTGGACATAATTTGGAAATTTTCCATCAATAAGTTTAGATATCAAAATACTATTATTAATTTCAAATTTTATTTTTGATTTAATATTTGATATTTTTACTTCACCCTCATAATCCTCTAATAAAGAGCACAGTTGAAAAATAGTCTTTTTTGGTAAAATTATTTGATCAAATTGAACTTTACTTTGAAGTCTTATTTTTGAAATTGACATCCTATGACTATCAGTAGCTGCTGCGGTTAAAAAAATTTTATCATCAACCTCGGTCTGATGAAAAAAAATTCCACTCAAATAATGTCTTGTCTCGTCGTTTGATACTGAAAATTTACACTTATTTAATAATTTAAGTAATTCTTTTGATTTTATAGAAAACTCGTTCTCATTAAAATTTTCATCTGTTAGTGGAAATTCTGAAGCACTCATACAATTTAAATTAAATACTGATTTTTCAGATTCTAAATGAAGTTTATTTTCACTTGGATTTGAAAAGTTTATTTTACTTCCAGATGAAAATTTTCTAACAATATCATATAAAGTTGATGACATTGAAGTAGTTTTACCTTCTTCTATTATTTCTACATTTGGAATTTGATGAATAAAAATTAAATCAAGATCAGTAGCTGTTATTGTTAATTTTCCATTACTAACATCTAATAACACATTTGAAAGAATAGGTAAGGTACTTCTTTTCTCAATTACACCTTGACAATAATTTAATGATTTTTGAAGATCTTGTTGATTTAAACTAAACTTCATTTTCTTTATTATACAAAATCTTATTTTTTAAACTATCTATATTAATGTTTAGTTCGCTATCCTCTTTTCTTAATCTTTCTATAGTTTTTACTGAGTGAATAACAGTAGTGTGATCTCTGTTAGAAAAAGATCTACCAATTTCTGGTAAAGATTTAGATGTTAACATTTTAGCAAGATAAATTGCTGTCTGCCTTGGTCTTACAAGATATCTTGACCTTCTTGGTGAGAGCATCTCATTTTTGCTAATTTTGTAAAACTTGCAAACTATTGTTTGAATTGTATCAATATCTACTTTGTTTTCAGTGAGATTTAATAAATCTTTCAAAATGACTCTCACCTCTGTTAAACTTGGAACTTTGTTATAAATTCTTGTAAAAGAAACTATTCTATTTAAAGCACCCACTAATTCTCTAATACTAGTTTTAATTTCAACACTTAAAAATTTTTGAACTTCTTCAGATATACTAACCTGATTAGAATAAGATAGTTTTAGTTCTTCAGTTTTAGATTTAATAATTTTATACCTTAAATCATAATCAGGATTTTGAATATCAACAACTAATCCTCCTGAAAATCTAGATTTTATTCTCTCTTGAATTCTAGAAAGTTTGTTAGGTGGTCTGTCTGCAGAAATTATTATTTGTGAATTTTTGTCTAATAATGCATTAAATGTATGAAAAAATTCTTCTTGCATTGCTTCTTTTCCATTCATGAATTGAATATCATCAATCAATAAAATATCCGTATTTCTAAAGTACTCTTTGAACTTTACCATTTCATTTGATTTTATAGACTTTACAAATTGGTACATAAATCTCTCCGCTGATATAAACATTACTTTATTTTTGTCTTTTAACTCCAATCCAATAGCATTTAACAAATGAGTCTTACCCATTCCTACTCCACCATACAGATATAATGGATTGTAATGAGCTATATCTTTAGAAACTTTTTTTGAGGCCTCGAATGCTAATTTATTGCTATCACCAGTTATAAAATTTTTGAAATTTTTGTTTGGATCTATTCTATTGTATTGAAGATATGAATCTTTTATAAATGAGACATTGTCATTATTAATTTCATTTAATTGTTGATTTTCTTTTTTTAACTCACTTACATCATTCTCTTTACTATTTTTTATTATAAATTCAATTCTAACCAAATCTTTTTTGTATTCTTTAATTATCTGCAATATTTGGTCTAAATATCTGGATACTATCCAGTCTCTAATAAATCTAGTTGAAACTGAAAATAATATATAATTGTGGAATTCATCCACTAGTTCAATTTTTTTTATCCAACTTTCATAAATATCATTCCCAAATTTTTCTCTCATTTCTTTTTTGACATCATGCCAATCAATTTTTTTTTCTAGTGATTTATTATTCTGTAAATTATTTTTCATGAAGGAATTCCACTTAAGACTTCTTAAAAAATTTTGCAATAAATTTATTCTTAAAAAGAAAAAAAAATAAAATTTATGATTGAATAAATTTTAAATTGAATCTTTTAGAAAATTTTTTGCAACCTATCGGGGTAGAAGAATTTAATTTGCAAAATTTACCATTCTACATCTGGTATAAATTCGTAAAAATATTTTAGATATAGTAAATTTAATTATAATTGTACGCTTAAGTTGTATTAATAAGAAGTGTGCTTACTAGAAGTTGTTAAAGGGAATTAATTTTTTTTGTAATTCTCGATACGTTTCTTGATGCATTTTGTTTTTTAATTACACCTGTTTTAGCTATTGACATCAATTCTGAATTTAATTTCGGAAGAAAGGCTAGAGCTTCTTTTTTATCCTTTTTTTCAATTAAAGAGTTCATTTTTTTTAAAGCTCCTCTAAAGCGACTTTTTCTAGACCTATTAACAGCAGTTTGCCTTTTAATTTTTCTAGTTCTTTTGATTGCAGATTTTGTATTTGCCATAAGCGAGAGTGTATATCTTCAGTTAATGATCGGGTCAATACAATAATTATTTATTTTTGACACAAATTACAAAAAAAACTAGATCTGTTAGAAATAAATTTTTTATGTATCCTTCCTTTGCAACTATATTTTAAACAATTTTCATTTTCTCTTTGATAGACATTAAAGTTTTTTTGAAAAGATCCTTGATTTCCACTTATATTTTTGAAATCTCTAATACTTGAACCTCCTTTTTTAATTGCATTTCTTAAAACTACTTTTGAAAAGTGTGAAATTAACGCACAATCGTCTAATGTAAGAAATCTAACTTCTTTAAATGGTGAAATTTTACATAAAAATAGTATTTCACTTGCATAAATATTACCTATTCCAGATACAAAGTTTTGATCTATCATAAAGTTTTTTATATTTTTTTTTTTATTTTTAAAATAATTTATAATATAATTTTTATTAAATATTTTATTAAAAGGCTCAGGGCCATATTTCTTAAAATTATTATCTAATTGTTCATTATTTTTAAAATAAGAAAAATAACCAAAACGTCTTGGATCATTATAAATAAATTTATATTTACCAATTTTTAATTCAACATGATTATGTTTTTTAGGTAAAATAGGCGAATGATAAAAACTAGTATTAGTTAATGAATATTTTTTTCTATTTATATTAATCAAGTGAATAGTGCCCGACATTCCTAAATGTATCATTAAATTAGAATTATCTGCAAATTTTAGTATTAAGTGTTTTGAAAATCGATCAACTTTAATTATTTTTTTTTTTACTATATTTTTTTCAAAATTTTTAGGAATTTTAAATCTTAAATTTCTATTTTTTATTAATATGCCTTTAATTATCTTTCCTTTAATACTCTTATTTAAAGATTGTTTAACAATTTCTACTTCTGGTAATTCAGGCATTTAATACTATATTAATGTTTTAATAATATTTATATGCAACAAAATCTTCAAAATAAAGCAGGTCTAGTTGAAGGAGTATTCAACAAAGTTTACGATAAATACGATTTAATGAATGATTTTATGTCATTTGGAATTCATAGAGTTTGGAAAAGAAACCTGATGAATTGGATGAGCCCTAGCAAGAATAAGATGTATTTAGATGTTGCTTGTGGCACAGGTGATTTGGGGAAATTATATTTAGATTTTACCGATAAAAATTGTAAAATTGTGTCATTAGACTCAAATCATAAAATGATAGAAAAAGGAAAAAAGAGACTAAGTAAATATAAGAATATTAAATGGATGGTTGGTGAGGCAGAAAAATTACCTTTAGAAAATAACACTTTTGACTTTTATACAATTAGTTTTGGATTAAGAAATACTAAAAACATCAATAAATCTTTGTCTGAAGCTTACCGGGTACTAAAACCCGGTGGAAGATATTTATGTCTAGAATTTTCTAAAATTCAAAATTCAAATTTAGATTTTTTATACAAAAATTATTCAAAAATAATTCCTTACATAGGCAAGGCTGTAGTTGGAGACAAAGATCCTTATGAGTATTTAACCAAAAGTATAGAGGAATTTGTAAATCAAGAGGAGTTGATTGATTTAATGAAACAAAATAATTTCAAAAATTGTTCATATAGAAATTTGTCAGGAGGAATAGTGGCTATTCATTCTGGTTGGAAAATATAATGTTTAAAAAGTTAATAACATTATTTAAGTTAGGTAGAAAGTTAGCTAAATCAGAAGCTTTAACTATAATCTCAAAATTTAACAAACCTCCTCTAATAATTCGTTTATTATTTAAATTGTTATCAATCTCTTTTAAACAAAAAACTAATATATCGGGAGTTATAAATCAAAGAGAGAAATTATCAGACTCGTTGGAGTCTATGGGTACTACCTTTATTAAACTAGGACAGTTTCTTGCTACTAGGCCAGATATTATAGGAGAGGAATTGTCAAAAGAACTAGAAGGTTTACAAGACAAACTTCCACCTTTCTCGCAATCTAAAGCCAAGGAATTAATTAAAAAAGATTTAGGTGATGAACTTTATAATTCTATAATTAATTTAAGTGAGCCAGTAGCAGCTGCATCTATAGCTCAAGTACATAAAGCACAAATTGATGATGAGGGAATTATTAAAGATGTAGCATTAAAAATTTTAAGACCTGATATTAAAAAAATTTTTAATGAAGAAGTTGATGCTTTAATGTTATTTGCTTATATTATTGAATCTTTTGTCAAAAAATCTAAAAGATTAAAGTTAGTTGAAGTAGTTTTTTTACTAAAAGAGGTGACGAATCTTGAAATGGATTTAAGATTTGAAGCTGCAGCAGCTAATGAATATGCAGAAAATACTAAAAATGATGCAGGTTTTAAAGTTCCTAAAATTTACTGGAATTATACTAGTGAAAACGTAATGACTCTTGATTGGGTAGATGGTGTATCTATTAGAGAAACTGAAGAATTAGAAAAAAGAGCTATAGATACAAAAAAAATTGCCTCAGATATTATTCAACATTTCTTAAGACATGCAGTTAGAGATGGTTTCTTTCATGCAGATATGCATCAAGGAAATATTTTCATAAATGAAAGTGGGCAAATCGTTCCAATAGATTTTGGAATTATGGGTAGACTAGATAAATTAAGTCAGAGATTTTTAGCTGAAATTTTGTTTGGATTTATTCAAAGAGATTATAAAAAAGTTGCTGAAGTGCATCTTGCAGCTGGACTAGTACCAAATGATGTGCCTGTAAATGATTTAGCCCAAGCACTAAGGTCAATTGGAGAGCCAATTTTTGGTCACTCAATAAAAAATATTTCTGGAGGTAAGCTACTAAAACAACTTTTTGATGTTACTGAAAAATTTAATATGCAGACTCAACCTCAATTACTCATGTTACAAAAAACCATGGTAGTTGTTGAAGGGGTAGCAAGACGTTTAAATCCAGAAACTAATATATGGGAAACTTCAAAACCTGTTTTAGAAAAATGGTTAAAAGAAACTAAAGATCCAATTAATTCAATTAATGAAACATTAAAAGATTCAGTAGATGTATTAAAGCGTTTACCAAATTTACCTGAAGTAATGGACAAGGCTAATCAAGCACTTAACTTCTTGGCTAGTGGACAAATTCCACAAAACTCAAACTCATACAATGAATTAAATACGAAAAAAGCAGAAATGAAAGCATTCAGAAACCAATCTATTATTGGTTTATTATCTCTTGTAATTTTAACTCTATTGGTATTTTAATTCTTTTCATGAAAAATAAAAAAATACTTCTAATCATATGTGGAGGTATCTCTGCATACAAAAGCTTAGAAGTAATACGAGCTTTAAAAAAAAGAGATGCAAGAGTTAAAACAATACTTACAAAGAGTGGTAAAAACTTTGTAACACCTCTATCTATTTCTTCGCTATCTCGAGAAAAAGTATATGAGGATATATTTAGCGTAGAAAATGAAGCTGAAATGGATCATATTTCATTATCAAGATGGGCTGATTTGATTTTAATTGTACCTGCAACTGCAAATACAATTTCAAAATTAAGTTATGGTTTAACAGACGACCTAGCTTCAACCGTTGTTTTAGCCTCAAATAAACAAGTATTTTTAGCCCCAGCCATGAATGTAAGAATGTGGGAACATAAATCAACAAGAGAAAACTTATCAAAATTAAAAAGTTATGGTTATAAAATAATTGGTCCTGAAATTGGAGACATGGCTTGTGGAGAGTATGGAAAAGGAAAAATGACAGAGCCATCAGATATTATAAGATATCTAGAAAATTACTTTAGAAACATTGAGAAAAACAAAAAATACAAAGCATTAGTTACTGCTGGTCCAACAAAAGAATTTATAGACCCAGTAAGATTTATAACTAATAAATCAAGCGGTAAACAAGGTTATGAAATTGCAAAATCATTGAGAGATAATGGTTTTGAAACAACATTAATTTCTGGAGAAACTAACTTAAAACCAGTTGAAGGAGTTAAATTTATTTCAATTAAAACTGCAGAGGAAATGTTTAGAGAGACTCTCAATAACTTACCAACCGATGTTGCTATTTTTAATGCAGCAGTAGCTGATTTTAAAGTTAAAGAAATTAAAAATGAAAAAATTAAAAAAAGTGAAAATTTAAATCTAAAATTGGAAAAAAATATTGATATTCTATCTAATATATCAAATCATAATTCTCTTAGACCAAAAATTACAATTGGATTTGCAGCTGAGTCACAAAATCTAGAGATAAATTCAAAAATAAAATTGGACCAAAAAAATTGTGATTGGATTATTGCAAATGATATTTCTGATAAAACAATAGGGTTTGACTCTGATGATAATGAAGTTTCTATATTTTATAAAAATAAAGAAAGTGAAAAATTAATAAAGAAAAGAAAATCTTTAATAGCATCTGAGATAGTTGATAGAATTATCTCTGAGCTAAATTAAATAATGGTAAAGGTTTTATTTAAAAAACTTAACCAGAAAGCTAAGCTTCCAAGTTATAAAACCGAAGGATCTTCCGGCATGGATCTTATGGCATGCATAGATGAACCTATAATAATTAAACCAAATGAGTCACAATTGATACCGACTGGTATCGCAATTGCAATTCCTGAAGATACTGAGGTTCAAATTAGACCAAGATCTGGTCTTGCTGCAAAATCAAGCATTAGCGTGCTAAATACACCAGGTACAATTGACAGCGATTATAGAGGAGAACTAAAAATTATTTTATTTAACCATGGTAAGGATGAATTTATAGTTAATGATAAGGATAGAGTTGCTCAAATGGTTTTGATGCCCATTTTAAAAGTAGAAATTGAAGAAGCAAATGAATTACCAGATACAGTTAGAGGTTCTGGAGGATTTGGATCTACTGGTAAATAGCAAATGTTTAGCAATAAAGAGCTAGAAAGATATTCAAGACAGATTATTTTAAAAAAAGTTGGAGTTTTTGGTCAAAGGAAAATAAAAAATTCTAAAGTTTTAATTGTAGGTTGTGGTGGTTTAGGTTCTCCAGTTATTGATTTACTTTCTCGTGCAGGTGTTGGTGAGATTGGTATGATGGATAATGACAAAGTAAGTTTATCAAATTTACATCGACAAGTTGCCTTTACTTCTGACGATATTGGAAAATACAAAGTGAGTGTATTGAAAAAAAAGATTAGTAAAATCAATAAAAATGTAAAAGTAAAAATATATAGAATTAAAGCAGAAGACAAAAATTTAGGGAAAATTTTAAGACTATACGATGTTATAGTTGATGGCACAGATAATTTTAAAGCAAAATTCCTTTTAAATAAATTATCTTTAAAATATAGAAAAAAACTTATTGTTGGAGCAATAAGTAAATTTGAAGGACATATTTTTACATTTGATTTTAATATTAAAAAAAAAAACTGTTTGAAATGTTTTTACCAAGCTGAACCATCTGAAGGAGTTTTAGATTGCGAAAATGATGGTATATTAGGGTCAACAGCAGTTATTACAGGAAGTATCCAAGCTAATGAGGTTTTGAAAGTAATTTTAAATATTGGAAAGAATTTAAATTCACATATTCTAATTTTAGATTTATTAAATCTAAAATTTAGAAAAGTGCTATTTAGAAAAAGAAAAAAATGTATATGCGAAAATATTTGATACTTTCACTTCTTATTTTTTTACCAATTACATCAATTGCTCAAGAAAATAATTATTTTCTAATGCTTAAAAATAAAAAAGTAAATGTAAGGTACGGACCTAGTTTTGATTATCCAATTAAATTTGTCTATAAAAAAATTGAATTACCTTTAAAAGTAATAGATAAAAAAGAAAACTTTAGAAGAGTTATAGATCATAAAAAGAATAGTGGCTGGATCCATATTTCACAATTGAAAAGTTCTCATTCTTTGATTACTACTTCTGAGAAAATTTTATTTACAAATCCAACAAAATATTCAAAACCTTTAGCTAAATTAGATCAAGGTCGCCTATTAAAAGTTATTAAGTGTGAAACAAAATGGTGTAATATAAGAACAGATGATTATTCAGGTTGGATTTTAAAAGATAGTAATCTTTGGGGAAGTATGAATTAAAATATTTAATTTTTCTTTAAATACTCAAGCATCGTGTCGACATCACTTACTCTAAAAGGATCATCGTCTTTGCTCTCATCATTTTTTCCCTCTTCCACAAATGTTTTTAAAACATTACAGTCATCGATAAATGCCGAATATCTCCATGACCTCATTCCAAATCCTTGTTTAGGTTTTTTAACAAGCATACCCATGCCATCTGTAAACTTAGCTTCACCATCCCCAATCGGTTTTACTTTTGATATATTTTGGTCTCTAAACCAAGCATTCATTACAAAAGCATCATTTACTGCTAAACAGTAGACTTCATCCGCATACTTTTTTAATTCATCATATTTACTTTCGTATCCAGGTAACTGTTGTGACGAACAAGTAGGGGTAAATGCACCTGGCAATGAAAATAGTATTATCTTTTTACCTTTAAATAACTCATCTGATGTAATGTTTTTCCACTCTCCACCAATTGAACATGCTCCACCCAAGGCTTCATTATCTCCAACTCTAGTTTTAAATGTTACTTGAGGTATTTTCATATCAGGATTTATATAATTATTACTGAAAACTTGTCAATAGTTTAGAACTATTTTAAAGTATTATTTAAGGGATTGAAATTATTAAATTATTTTTGAGACTGATTATCACTTACAATTTTAGCTATAATCTCTATAGATTTGATTTTTTTTCCAGGAACAGTTTTTTTTATATTTATTTCGTCAACATCTTCATGGTTAATATCAATTAATTTATTCTCATCTTCATCAAAAAAATGATGGTGATGACTAGTATTTGTATCATAATAACTCTGAGAAGCGTTAATTGGTATTTCCTTTAAATAGCCCTTTTTATTGAATGCATGGACCGTATTATAAACAGTTGCTAAAGAAACCTTCATATTTGCTTGATTTTCAATGATTTTAACTAGCTCTTTTATACTAAAATGAAAAGTATTTTTACTATTAAACAAAACCTCACAAATTTTTACTCTTTGTTTTGTGGGTCTTAAGCCAGATTTCCTTAATTTATTTATATATTGTTCACTGTAGGGCATTATTAACTACTATTATTCTAAAGAATTTCTATATTATAATGTTACTAAATCAAGTAATAAGGTTAACAATTTATGAAAAAAAGTTCTTTTAGCTATGATGAATTAATAAATTGTGCAAACGGCGAACTTTTTGGTCCTGGTAATGCAAAATTACCCTCACCACCTATGCTTATGTTTGATAGAATCACAGAAATTAACGAAAAGAATGGATCTTTTGGCAAAGGTTTGATGAAAGCTGAACTTGATATTAAAGAAGATTTATGGTTTTTTGATTGTCATTTTAAGGAAGATCCAGTTATGCCAGGTTG
>CEUZ01167157.1_pt1 | contig 10279 bp, 9 predicted proteins | sample 361511 | NCBI WGS metagenome assembly CEUZ01 (sample SAMEA2622822, study PRJEB7988) | marine metagenome | biome: marine biome (ENVO:00000447); feature: surface water layer (ENVO:00002042); material: "saline water (ENVO:00002010), including plankton (ENVO:xxxxxxxx)" | depth 5 m | reverse complement strand
GAATCTTGCCCTGTAGATGCAATTGTTCAAGGACCAAATTTTGAATTCGCAACAGAAACTAGAGAAGAGCTTTATTATAATAAAGAGAAACTTTTAGAGAATGGAGATAGATGGGAAAATATTCTTGCAGCAAACATTAATGCAGATAATTCTCATAGATAATTAAATGTTGGCTCACGCAATTTTTTTTTATATTTTTTCATTGATAGCAATTGTCTCAGCTATAATGGTAACTGTTTCTAGAAATACAGTACATTCAGTTTTTTTTCTAATTTTAGATTTTATAAGCATTTCTTGTTTATTTATAATGATTGGAGCAGAATTTTTAGGAATGATAATGCTAATTGTTTATGTTGGAGCTGTAGCAGTTTTATTTTTATTTGTCGTGATGATGTTGAATGTTGCCGAACAGAAAAATCAGTGGTTTGGCTCTAGAATTAGTGGCACACATATTCCAGTTGGATTATTAGTAAGTCTTGTTATATTTTTTGAGCTAATTATAGTTATAGGTGGTTGGAAGTATAAACCTGATATTTTAAACTCAGTTTCTTTAGAATTATCGACTGAATTCAATAATACTCAATTATTAGGCAACGTTATATATACAGATTTTATCCATCTTTTTCAATTATCTGGAATGATACTTCTAGTAGCCATGATAGGAGCTATTGTTTTAACATTTAGACAAAGAGATGGACTTAAAAGACAAAGTTATATTAAGCAAATTTCAAGAGAAAAAAAAGATGGAGTAGATCTTATTGATGTTGAAACTAGAAAAGGAGTCAAGCTTGATGTTTAGTATAGGTTTGGGCCATTATCTTACATTAGCAGCAATAATTTTTACTATTGGAGTAGTCGGAATATTTCTTAATAGGAAAAATGTAATAGTAATATTAATGAGTATCGAATTAATATTGTTAGCTGTAAATATTAACCTTGTATCGTTTTCAATTTTCATGAACGATATAAGTGGTCAAATATTTACATTATTTATCTTAACAGTAGCAGCAGCAGAAGCAGCAATTGGTTTAGCAATTATAGTTGTTTATTATAGAAATTCTGGGACCATTAGAGTTGAAGAGATAGATAAATTAAAAGGATAAGATGGAATATTTAATTTTATTTTTACCTTTGTTTGCTTCAGTTATATCAGGTTTTTTTGGTAAATATATTGGAGACAAAGTCTCTCAGTTCATTACTTGTTTATTTGTTTCGATATCGGCAATTTTATCAATATTTATTTTTTTTAAAGTAATAAATTTTGGGTATACAAATAATTTAATTATTTCTACTTGGATTAGTTCTGGAACACTAAATGTTAATTGGTCTATAAATATTGATACATTGTCATCAGTAATGTTGGTAGTTGTAACTTTAATTTCTTCATTAGTTCATGTTTATTCAATTGGCTATATGTCTCACGATCCTCATAAGCCAAGATTTATGGCTTATCTATCTTTATTTACATTTGCCATGTTAACATTGGTAACAGCAGACAATTTTATTCAATTATTTTTTGGATGGGAAGGTGTAGGCTTGTGTTCATACTTTTTAATTGGTTTTTGGTATAAAAAAGAAAGTGCTAATGCTGCGGCAATTAAAGCTTTTGTAGTTAATAGAGTTGGTGATTTTGGATTTGCTCTTGGTATTTTTTTAATTTTTTATATTTTTGGCACTGTTAATTATAATGAAGTTTTTTTACAAATACCAAATATACTTGATAATCAACTAGTTTTTTTAGGTATAAATTTTAATTCAATAGATTTAATTTGCATTTTATTATTTGTAGGTGCAATGGGTAAATCTGCACAATTATTTCTTCATACCTGGTTACCTGATGCGATGGAGGGTCCAACACCAGTATCTGCATTAATTCATGCTGCAACGATGGTTACCGCTGGAGTTTTTTTAGTTGTCAGATGTTCTCCGATTTATGAATATTCTGAACTAGCCTTATCTTTAATCACCATTATAGGCATGTCCACAGCTTTTTTTGCTGCAACAATTGCGTTAGTTCAAAGTGATATAAAAAAAATAATTGCATATTCAACTTGCAGTCAACTTGGCTATATGTTTTTTGCTGCAGGTGTAGGCGCTTATAATGTTGCAATGTTTCATTTATTTACACACGCATTTTTTAAAGCATTATTATTTTTAGGCTCAGGTTCAGTCATTCATTCTTTTAAAGATGAACAAAATATTAATCAGATGGGCGGTGTAAGAAAAAAACTGCCTTATACTTATGCATTGATGATAATTGGAACGCTTGCTTTAACAGGATTTCCTTTTCTTTCAGGATTTTATTCAAAAGATGCAATAATAGAATTTGCTTATTTAAAGGGCAATAGACTTGGCATGTACGCAGCAACAATTGGAATTATTACAGCATTCATGACTTCAATATATTCATGGAGGCTAATTTTTAAAACTTTTCACGGAAATTATAACAACAGTAAAATTAAAATTGAAAACATGCACGAGTCATCGTCAATTATGTTAATACCTTTAATAATTTTAGCTATAGGTGCAATTTTTGCAGGAATTTTATTTAAAAATTTATTTATTGGACACGAATTATCTTATAATTTCTGGAATAATTCTATAAAATTTTTAGAGCCATTAAGCATGAATCATCCTCCTAAATGGTTCTTATTTCTAACACCTACAATTGTAGTTTTGACAATACCTCTTTCTTTTTATTTTTTCGTAAAAAATAAAAAATTGACCGAACAAATTGTTGCAATGAATAAACCATTATACTTATTTTTAAAAAATAAATGGTATTTTGATGAACTTTATGACTATATTTTTGTAAAAACTAGTAAAAATCTTGGTAGGTTTTTTTGGAAAAAAATCGATGGATCTATAATTGATAAATTTGGACCAGATGGGATTTCAGAATTGATAAAAAATATTTCTATAAGAGCGGTAAAATTTCAAAGTGGATTTATATATCAATATGCTTTTGTAATGCTTATTGGTTTTTCAATATTATTAACAATATTAATTTTAAATTAATGAATTTTCCCATTCTATCATCATTGATATTATTACCTACAATAGGAGCTTTGTTTATTTTATTTTCCAAGGCATCTAATGCTAAATATCAAAGTAGTAAATATGTTGCATTATTTATTTCTTTAGCAAATTTTCTGTTATCTTTATACCTTTGGTATATATTTGATAAAAACTCAACAAATTTTCAATTTTTAGAAAATAGAAAATGGTTAGATGGTTTTATTAACTATAAAGTTGGAGTAGATGGAATATCAATTTTATTTGTTATACTAACTACTTTTATCACTGCTCTTTGTATTATATCTGTAAACGCTACAATCAAAAATAGGCTTAAGGATTTTTTAATAGCTATATTAATAATGGAAACTTTTATGATTGGAGTTTTTTGTTCTCTTGATTTAGTTGTTTTTTATTTGTTTTTTGAAGCTGGATTGATTCCAATGTTTTTAATTATTGGAATATGGGGTGGTTCTAGAAGAGTTTATTCAGCATTTAAATTCTTTTTATACACTTTGCTAGGTTCTGTTTTAATGTTGATTGCCATTATTTCAATTTATTGGATCACAGGAACTACTGATGTAGTAAAATTATATGAAATTGGTATTAATGTTGAGTATCAAAATTTACTGTGGTTAGCTTTTTTTAGTTCGTTTGCAGTAAAAACACCAATGTGGCCAGTTCATACATGGTTACCTGATGCCCATGTTGAAGCACCGACAGCTGGATCTGTTTTGTTAGCTGCAATTCTTCTTAAAATGGCGGGCTATGGTTTTATAAGATTTTCTCTTGGATTATTTCCAATTGCTTCTGAAAACTTTACACCTCTAATATTCGTATTAAGTTTAATAGCTATAATTTACACGTCTTTTGTTGCATTAATGCAGGAAGATATTAAGAAGTTAATAGCTTACTCATCAGTGGCTCATATGGGTTTTGTAACACTAGGTATTTTTACAATGACTCAACAGGGTATAGAAGGAAGTATATTTCAAATGATTAGTCATGGACTTGTTTCAGCAGCCCTATTTTTATGTGTAGGTGTTGTTTATGAAAGAGCCAATACAAGACTTATAAACAAATATGGAGGATTAGTATCCGTAATGCCAAAATACGCAATTGTGTTTATGGTATTTACTTTAGGTGCACTTGGGTTACCTGGAACTACAGGATTTGTTGGTGAATTTTTAATTTTAATGGGCACTTTTAAAAAAAGCTTTTTGGTTGCAACTATAGCAAGTTTTGGCGTTATATTAACCGCCGCTTATATGTTGTGGCTTTATAAAAGAATGATTTTTGGAAAAGTTAATATTGAAAGCTCAAAATCAATGGTAGACTTGAAAAAATTTGAGTTAATAATTTTATTTTCCTTAGTTTTTCCAATTATTTTATTTGGATTTTATCCAGAACCTTTAATGAGTTCCACAGAGAGTTCAGTCGAGCATCTTTTAGAAATTTATAATTTTAATATCAATAATTTTACTTATAATAAATAATGGAAAATATAGAATTAATTTTACCAGAGATATTTTTATCAATTTCTTTAATGATTTTTTTAATTATTGGTGTTTACAAAAAAAATAGTTCTGTCTTAATTTATAATCTATCTACTATTAGTTTATTAATATTGTTAGCTTTAATATTTAATATAAATTCCGTCTTAAATACATCTCTTTTTAACGGAAGTTATAAAATAGACAAATTATCAACTTTTATGAAACTTTTAACGGTAGGCTCTGGAATTTTTGTTATGCTTACATCATCAAAATATTTACAAATTAATAAGTTAAATAAGATTGAGTACCCAATATTATTATTAAGTTCAATATTAGGAATGTTAGTAATGATAAGCTCTAATGATTTAATTGTTTTTTATATGGGATTAGAATTACAATCTTTAGCACTTTATGTTCTAGCATCATTTAACAGAGACAACATGCTATCTACTGAGGCTGGTCTTAAATATTTTGTATTAAGCGCTCTATCATCAGGATTATTACTTTATGGATGTTCATTAATATACGGTTTTTCTGGAACAACAAATTTTGAAGAAATTTTAAATAATTCTAATGAAATAAAATATAGTTTAACTTTTGGTATAGTTTTTGTACTTGTTGGACTTTCGTTTAAAATTTCTGCCGTTCCATTTCATATGTGGGCACCTGACGTTTATCAGGGCTCTCCAACATCAGTTACTATTTTTTTTGCAATTCTTCCAAAGATTGCAGCTTTGACAGTTTTTATTAGATTTTTATATGTTCCTTTTGCTAATATGATCGATCAATGGCAAATAATTATTGTATTTATATCAATAGCATCAATGATTTTAGGAGCTATTGCCGCTATAGGACAAAAAAATTTAAAAAGATTAGTTGCTTATAGCTCAATTGGTCATATGGGTTATGCTCTTGCAGGTATATCTACCGGAACAATAGAAGGAGTACATAGTTCTATAACTTATATGTGTATATATTTAGTGATGAATTTAGGTTTGTTTTCATGCATATTTATGCTTAGAAGAAATAATCAATATTATGAAAATATAGATGATTTATCCGGCATTTCCAAAAACCACCCTGTTATAGCATTTTCTCTATTGATAATTCTTTTTTCTTTAGCAGGCATACCTCCTCTAGCGGGATTCTTTGCTAAATTTTATATATTTATGGCTGTTATAAAAGAATCCATGTATCTATTGGCTGTAGTAGGATTATTGTCAACTGTAATAGCTGCATTTTATTATTTAAGAATAATAAAAGTAATTTATTTTGATAATGAAAAAGAAAAATATGAAAACAATCATCATATTGGTTTAAAATTTACTCTTTTAGTTACTACATTGTTTATAATGGTTTATTTTATTTACCCTAGCGGATTAACAGAAATTGTTTCTAAAATAAATATTATATAATGAAATTAAAAAAATACTTATTTAAAAAAGTAAAAAGCACAAATGATACTGCTTTGAGACTTATTAATATGGGAAGCACTAATGGAGCTATAATGTCAGATAAACAAACTAAAGGTAGAGGTCAAAGAGGAAATAAATGGACTTCAAATAGCGGTAACCTTTTTATGACAGTTTTTTTTCAAATAAGCAAAAAAATATCAATAAAAAAAATTACTAATCTAAATATATCAATAATAAAAAAAACTATTTCAAATAAAATTAGTTCAAAAATTGAAATAAAATTACCAAATGATATTTTAATTAATAAAAAGAAAGTTTGTGGAATTTTGCAAGAGGTTGTATTCAAAAATAATTTAAAATTTCTAATAGTTGGTTTAGGTATTAATTTAATTAATAGCCCAAATTTAATAAATTACCCTACTACATATTTGAATTATTATAGTAAAAAAAAAATTAATAAAACAAAACTATTTGATGAAATAAAATTAAATTTTGAAAATAAATTAAATTATTTTAAAATATAAAATTTATGTACTTGATTGGAGATATAGGCAATACAGAAATAAAAATTTGCTTATTTAATTCTAATTTAAAGCTAATAAAGAAAACTAAAATTTCTACAATTTCTTTAAAGAAAAAAATATTTTTTCAAAAAATAAAATTTTTAAAAAAATATAAAAAAAAAATTTATAAAATTTTATTCTGCTCAGTTGTCCCAAGTAAATTTAAATTTATTAAAAAAAATTTAAACAAAATAATAAAAAGTCCATGCCTAGAGTTAAAAAGTTGTAAATTAAATTCATTAGTTAAAATCAAAGTAAATAAAAAACAAATAGGATCAGATAGATTAGCCAATGCAATTTCAGCAATTGATAAAAAAAATAATTATATTATTGTTGATTTTGGAACAGCAACAAACTTTGATATAGTTATAAAAGATAAATATATTGGTGGCATCCTTGCTCCAGGCGTACAATTATCTCTTAACAATCTAATAGATAAAGCTTCATTAATTCCGCCTATAAAACTTGATAAAATTCAAAATGTTATTGGAAAAAATACTCGATCAGCGATTAGATCTGGTTTTTATCATGGATATGCCGGTTTAATTGACAACATAATTAAATTGATTATTAAACAAACAGGTAAATCTTTTAAAATAATTCTTACAGGTGGATTAGCTCATCTATTTAGTAAAACAATAAAAGGAAAAAAGGTTATTAAAAAAGACTTAACAATTAACGGTGTTCTAAAAGTTGCAATTAACTGATTTTATATGAAAGAAGAATTATTATTTTGTCCATTAGGTGGTTCTGGAGAAATTGGAATGAATATGAATCTATTTGCATATGGTAAACCCGATAATCAAAAATGGATTATTGTAGATATAGGCGTAACATTTGCGGATGACTCTATACCCGGGATAGATTTAATTTATCCTGATCCAGGTTTTATAGTAGACAAGAAAGATGATTTATTAGGAATAGTTTTAACTCATGCACACGAAGATCATATTGGAGCAATAGCACATATATGGCCAAGCCTTAAATGTAAAATTTTTGCAACTCCATTTACTTCAGTTTTAATTAGTGAAAAATTTAAAGAAAAAAAAATTGACATTAGTGGATATCTCAAAATTGTTCAATTAAATAGCACAATAGAATTGAAGCCTTTTAAAATTGAATTTGTTACTTTAACTCATTCTATATTGGAGCCTAATGGACTTAAAATCTCTACGCCGGTTGGAAATATACTACATACTGGTGATTGGAAATGTGATCATGATCCTTTAATTGGTCAAAATATTAATTCTAAAAGATTAAAAGAAATAGGTAAAGAAGGAGTGATATCAATGATTTGCGATTCTACCAATGTTTTTAGTGCGGGACGGGCCGGATCAGAGTCTGATGTAAGAAAAAACATGTTAAAAGTAATAGAGAGAATTAAAAAAAAAATTATTGTTACTTCTTTTGCATCAAATGTTGCTAGAATGGAAACAGTTTTTTTCTGCGCAGAAAAAGTTGGAAGACAAATTTCACTAGTAGGAAGATCAATGCATAGAATATATAAAGCTGCTAGACAATGTGGTTATCTTAATAATGTTATTGAACCAATCGATTCACGTGATGCTAAAAATTTTCCTCCAGAAAAAATAATTTATTTATGCACCGGTAGCCAAGGTGAACCTATGGGAGCAATGAAAAGAATTTCTAACAATACTCATCCAGATGTATTTTTAGAAAAAGGTGATACTGTTATTTTTTCCTCCAAAATTATACCTGGAAATGAAAAAAAACTTTATAAATTGCATAATGAATTAGTTAAAGAAGGTGTAGAAGTTGTTTCAGAAGAAACAGATTATATTCATGTCTCAGGACATCCTAATCGTGAAGATTTAAAAGATATGTACAATTGGATCAAACCAAAATCTGTTATACCAGTACATGGTGAACACAGACATATGTTAGAACACATAAATTTTGCAAAAGAAATGAAAGTAGAACATCCAATTAAAGTTGAAAATGGAGATATTGTAAGACTTTATCCAGGTAATAAGCCAAAAGTATTTGATAAAGCACCTTATGGCAGATTGTATGTAGATGGCTCAATTCCTGTTGAAGAAGAATCTCAATCTATAAAAGAAAGAAAAAATATCTCAATAAATGGCTTTATAGAAGCTACTATACTAATTAAATCCAGCGGTAATATTTATGAAAAACCATTGTTGACTTTTAAAGGTCTACCAATATTTGAAAAAGAGGAATTTCAATATGGTTTACAAGAAGAAATCGAAAAAACAGTTAAAACTTTTTCTTTAAAAAACAAGAAACAAGAAAGTAATTTAATAGATGCTTTGAAAATTACCTGCAGAAAATTTACTAAAGAAAAAACGGGGAAAAAACCTTTAACAAATATTAATTTAGTTAGAATTTAATTAAATTGCTATAAACTAATTATTTATATAATTATATAATTAAAAGTTTAATATGAATATTTATATGAGGAATTTATCTAGCAAATGTACTTTTCAAAATCATTTATACCAATATTAAAAAATAATCCAGCTGAAGCTAAGATTAAATCACACCAATTAATGCTTAGGATTGGAATGATCAAACAATCTTCAGCAGGAATTTATTCTTGGCTACCTTTAGGTTTTAAAGTTATGAAAAAAATAGAACAAATTGTTAGAGAAGAGCAAGATAGAGTAGGAGTACAAGAGATTTTAATGCCAACTATTCAATCATCTGATATTTGGAAAGAAAGCGGTCGATATGATGATTATGGAGAAGAAATGTTAAGGATAAAAGATCGTCAGAATAGAGAAATGCTTTATGGTCCTACAAATGAAGAATTAATTACTGAAATATTTAGATCTAGTATAAAGTCATATAAATCATTACCTCAACTTCTATATCATATTCAATGGAAATTCAGAGATGAGTTAAGACCTCGTTTTGGAATTATGAGATGTCGAGAATTTTATATGAAAGACGCATACTCTTTTGATTTAACAGATGAAGATGCATCATTTTCTTATAATAAATTTTATTTGTCATATCTAAGGACTTTTGAAAGATTAAATTTATCTGCTATACCAATGGCTGCTGACACCGGTCCTATTGGTGGAAACTTATCTCATGAGTTTATTATTTTAGCAGAAACAGGTGAAAGTAAAATTTATACAGATAAAAGAATATTTGATGTTGATTACGGGTCAACACTTCTTGAAAAACCTTCACTAGAAAAACTTAGAAATGATTATGAAAAGTTTTATTCTGTTACTGATGAAAAGTTTAATAAGAATGATTTTGAAAATAAAGTGCCAAGTGAATATAGAATTAATACTAAAGGCATTGAGGTCGGTCATATATTTTATTTTGGAGACAAATATTCAAAACCAATGAATGCTTCTGTTGATTTTAATGGTAAAAAGGAATTTGTTAAAATGGGATCATATGGAATAGGCGTTTCAAGACTAGTTGGTGCCATAATTGAAGCAAAATACAACGATAAAGATGAAGTTATGAAATGGCCAATATCAGTATCACCTTATGATTGTGCAATAATACCAATGATCAGCAAAAATGAATCTTCAAATTTAGAAAAATCAAATAAAATTTTCGAATATTTAAAATCAAAAAATATAGATGCTATTATTGATGATACAGAAGAAAATATTTCAGCAAAGATAAAGAAATTTAATTTAATTGGCATTCCTTATCAGCTAATTTTAGGAAAAAGAACAGAAGGAGATTTATTTGAATTTAAAGAAGTTAACGGCGAAACAAAAAAATTAAAAATTGAAGAAATAGTATCACAAATTAGTAAAGCTAAATCAAATTGATTTCA
>CEUZ01291880.1_pt1 | contig 10280 bp, 12 predicted proteins | sample 361511 | NCBI WGS metagenome assembly CEUZ01 (sample SAMEA2622822, study PRJEB7988) | marine metagenome | biome: marine biome (ENVO:00000447); feature: surface water layer (ENVO:00002042); material: "saline water (ENVO:00002010), including plankton (ENVO:xxxxxxxx)" | depth 5 m | reverse complement strand
AATGCTCTTGCTGATAGTGCAAATGAACATGTAAAAGCTCTTTTAGAATATAGCAATTAATGATAATTTAAATTATGGGAATAATAACTGATATTTTTTTACCATTGGCTTTGGCTTTTATAATGTTTTCTTTGGGCCTTGGACTTACGGGAACAGATTTTACTAGAGTTATAAAACAGCCAAAGGATTTTTTTGTAGGACTAAGCTGCCAAATTATTTTACTACCTGTTATAGCTCTCATATTAGCTAAACTATTGCCAATTACACCTGAACTAGCTGTAGGATTAATGATAATTGCAGCTGCACCAGGAGGAGTTACCTCTAATATTTTGACTTCATTTGCAAGAGGAGATGTAGCTCTTTCAATTTCACTAACAGCAATTATAAGTTTATTAAGCGTGATAACAGTACCTTTTATAGTAATAACATCTTTAGGATTATTTGGATTAGAAAATATTTCAAAAGATATTTCTTTACTCAGCATAGCAATTAGTATGTTTTTAATTGTTGTTGTTCCTACATTGCTTGGGATGATATTTAGAAAATTTTTAACAGATATAACAATAAAACTTGAGTCAATTTGCAAAAAAATTTCCTTAATATTATTTGTAATTGTTTTGCTTGGTGCTATATTTGCAGAAAAAGATAATATAATTTCTTATTTTGCTGATGCTGGTTTAATTACTCTAGTCCTAAATGTTATAATGATGACTTTAGCATATTTTGTAGCACAACTACTAGGGACAAGTACAAAACAAAAAAAATGTATTTCTATAGAGTGTGGTCTTCAAAATGGAACTTTAGCAATATTTGTAGGTACTACTTTATTTGGTGGAGGGATTTATATTATACCTGCGGCAACATATAGCCTAATTATGTTCTTCACATCTCTAATTTTTGTTTTCTTGGTTAGAAAAATATAATATCTAAAAATATCATCAATGAAATTTTATAAAATTAAAAAATCAAATATAGATCCTAATGGAAGAGGTCTTTACGCTTCACAAAATATAAAAAAAGGAACAAAAATAATTAATTATGTTGGAAAGATTATAACAAAAAAACAAACAGAAAAATCAGAAAAATTTGATAATTCAAAACCTATTTATTTATTCAATTTGAATAATAGATACGATTTAGATGGTGACGTTCCTTGGAATACTGCCCGATTGATTAATCATTCATGTTCAAATAATTGTGATTATGAGGGAAAAGGTCTAAAACTTTGGGTTACTGCAATAAAAGATATTAAAAAAGGTGAAGAGTTAACATGTGACTATGGTTTTGGTTTTGATAAAGATTTTAAACAATTCCCTTGTAAATGTGGTTCAAAAAATTGTTGTGGGTATATAGTTCGTGAAGGATCTAGATGGAGAATTAAAAGGGCCAAAAAATCAATAAATAACTCTATCCAAATATAGACCTTGAGAATTTGCTGGAGGTGCACATAATTTTCTTTTTTTTGATTTAAAAATATTTTCAAATTTTTTTAAGCTCCATTTTTTTTGACCCAGGTATATTAAACAACCTACCATTGACCTAACTTGATTTCTTAAAAATGATTTTGAACAAAATTTAATTATTATTTTTTCATTTTTTTTTTTAATATTAATTTTTTTTAATGTTCTTATTGGACTTTTTGAATAACAATTTGATGCTTGAAATGTAGAAAAATCATGAGTTCCCAACAATTTATTTGCACCTTTTTTCATCAAATCTATATCTAGTTTTTTTCTTATGTGCATTACTCTATTTAAATCTATTGATGGTGGCGCTAATCTGTTTAGAATTTGATATTTATATATTCTCTCCTTTGCGGAATATCTGGAGTGAAAAGTTAGTTTTTGATTTTTTATTTCTTTTATTGATACCAATTTTTTATTTAAAAAAAAATTTAAAGAATGGATAAATTTATTTATATTTTTTATTTTTTTTGTCGTATCAAAATGAGCTGATTGACCATTGGCATGGACGCCTGCATCAGTTCTGCCAGATGCTAACAATTTTACTTTCTCTTTCAAAATTTTTTTAAGTACAGTTTGAATTAGTTTTTGTATAGTTATTCCTTTTTTTTGTATTTGAAATCCTTTGAAGTCTGTACCCACGTATTCAATAGTTATTTGATATCTATACAAAACTTGAACCTTTTTTAATTTGTGAACCAAGCATAAATTCTTGAATTTTCTGTGCTTTTTTTCCTTCTCTTTGTATTTCTAAAACTCTTATTGAATTTTCTGCACAGCCAATTTCGAATTTATCATTCAACAATAAGCCTGGAGTTCCTTGTGTATTTGTCAATTCTGCTTTTAAAATTTTATATCTTTCGCCCTTATATAGAAAGAAAGCTCCTGGAAATGGATATAAACCATTAATTTTACCAATTATTTTTTTTGCACTTTCATCCCAAGTTATTTTACCTTCAAATTTATTTATCTTTTTTGCGTAAGTTGAATTTTTATGATCTTGTTCTTTAAAAATTGCTTTTCCTGAAAAAATATCATCTACATTATCTAATATTTTTTCACTTGCTAATAAAGATAATCTCTCTGACAAACTTTCAAAATTTTCATTATCTAAAATTTCCAGTGGATAAGAATTACATATAGGTCCTGCATCTAATTCATCTATAATTTTCATAATACTTATTCCAGTTTCTTTATCAGAATTCATTAAAGATCTTTGTATAGGTGCTGCGCCTCTAAATTTTGGTAGTAACGATGCGTGGATATTTATAAATCCATTTTTTACTAACCCTAAAATTTTTTTAGATATAATCTGTCCATAGCCAACTACAATTGCTAAATCAGCATCTAACTTTTTAATATAATTATATTCATTTTCATTATTATTTAAATTTGTTGGTGTTCTACACTCTATATTTAAAATTTCTGATAAATTTTGAATTGGAGTTGGTTTAACAACCATGCCTCTTTGTGATTTTTTTGGTGGTTGCGTAAATACAACAGATACTAAATAACCATTTTGATAGAGTGATTTTAGAATAGGGACAGCAAACATAGGTGTTCCCATAAAGATAATTTTTTTTAACATTAATTAAACAACTATTCTATCAATTTTATCTTTATGTTTAGAAAGCTTTTTTAATATCATTGTTTTTTTTAATTTTGATAAATAGTCTATAAATAATATTCCCTCTAAATGATCCATTTCATGCTGAATACATGTTGCTAACAATCCTTCGGCTTTAATTATTTTCTGATTTCCATTGTAATCTAAATATTTTACTTCGCAAGTAGAAGGTCTTTCTATCTCGGCAAATTGATTTGGAACTGACAGACAACCTTCTTCATAAATTGAATGAATTTTGTTTTTATTATTTATTTCTGGATTTACAAAAAACATCGGTTTTTTTTCTTTATCTTTTGATAAATCCATTACTATGATTCTTTTTGGAACACCAATCTGTATCGCTGCAAGACCTATTCCATTAGCTGCATACATTGTTTCTAACATGTCATCCATTAATTTTTGTTCTTCTTTTCCAACTCCTTCTACTTTTATTGAGACTTGTCTTAAAATTTTGTTTGGTTCGGTCAGTATATTTCTAATTGTCATTTAATTTGATTTTATTATAATTATTATATTTTTAAAGGAAGAACTTTTAAAATAATTTCATTTCTTATTTTGTCTAAATTTAATTCATTTAATATACTAATCATAAAATAAACTGTTTCAGGACCAATATCCTGCAATTTATCTTCCCCTATAAACTCTGCAATTCTTAATAAAACGAGCCCAATTTCATTATTATTTATTAATAAAGTTATATCATTAGGAACAACCGATTGGTTTAATTCAAATAAATTTTGATACTTTTTTGGAATTTCAAATCCATCAGATATTAGCGAGTCCAATATCATATAATCTTTGCTTGAAACAAAGTATTTTTTATTTTTTTTCACATTTTTTAAAATATCAGTTAAATCTTTTTTTAATTTTTTTTCATCAGATTTACCCTGAAAATAATTTAGTAATTTTGATTGATGAATAATTTTATTATTTATTTTAATTTTTTCTTTCTCTGAAGTTTCATCAATCAAATATTTTTGATAAAATGTAGAATAATTTGCAGGTACGTTTTCAATATTTATTTCAGATAAAATATTTGAAAGTTCTAAATTAAATGCATCACCTATATTATCCTCAATAAAAGAACTTTTTAATTTCGATGCTAGTTCTATAGTGTCTTCATGGCTATTACTTAATAATATTCTTTGATAAAGAAGCGCTCTACCTTCATAATTTGGTAAAAGTTTAAAATTATCTTTTGCTGTTATTAATTGGTTTATATTAAATTGAAATCTTTTATATAATTCTAACAAATCTTTTTCTTCATAAATTTTCTCATGAGTAGCATTTTCGATTATTGATATTTCTTCAATATTTTCCAAATCTATCTCACCTACGTTTTGTAGAAGATTAGATGTGGAAAGATACTTCCATATAATTTTAGAGGTGTTTTTGTTAGGTTTATAGTTTAAATCAGAATTGACTCTATGTGATAAATGAAAATCTAAAATATTTTTATCTGATAGTTCATTATCATTTTCATTTATATATCCCATAAGTAAATTAAATTTTTTTTCAAAAAATTTATCCTCAAAACCTATTTCTTTTACTAAATCAAATATTAGTTGAGCTTCCTCTTTTTTATTTTCATTAATAAGACAATATATTTTAAACTTTGAAAGATAATTATCATTATATAAATTGATATCTTTTAATATTTTACATGCATTTTTTAAATCTGAATTTGATAAATAATGATTAATATAAAATTTAATAATTCTGTTATTATTGTAATTATTGTTTTTAAGTAAATATGTTTCGATTAGCTTCAAATTTTTATTATCAATTAGATAATCAAATTTAAAATTTAAAAAAATTTCTTCCTCCATATTTTTTTTGGGAAAATATGAATTAGTTAATAAAGCTATATCCAATATTCTTTTTGAATCATTTGATAATTTGATCTTTTTTAATCTATTAAATATTTTTATAATTTCATTTCCATCTGAATTTGACCACATATCCATAGATAATCCATTATCAGCTGGATCATAAATACCTGCTAAAATGATTTTATTATTTTCGAGTTCTAAATTTTGAATAATTTCAACAGAGTCATAATCGTTGGTTATGTTTGTTGAGTTATTAATTGTAGAATTATCAAATAGCTCTTCTTCATTAATATTATCTTTATTTTTTTCCTTTTTTTCAATCTTCCAAATATCAACTAATTCTTCTTCAGCTTTTAAATCTATCACTGTCAATAAGGAAATAATGATAATAAAAATTGATAAATGAACTTTATTTAACAATTTTAAAATTTTCATTAGGTACTACTTTTTCAAATTTTTTGTTTGGGGAAGGAAAATCAATTTTATCAATAAGGATAATGGCAATTAAAATTACTAAAATTAGTAATATAAATTTAATTGCCAATTTTACTAAAACATTTAGACCGCTAGCTCTTGTATTTCTTTCAAATTGCATATATTTTAAATAATTTCAAATTAAGACATATTTGTGTTTTTTCAATAAAGAACGTATGAAATCAAATAAAAATATTGTGTTACTGGGAATGATGGGTGCGGGAAAATCGACTATAGGCCGCCTTTTATCAAATAAAATTAATTTAGATTTTTTCGATATTGATAAAATAATTGAGAAGGAAGAAAATTCTAAGATAACAGATATTTTTAAAAACAATGGTGAGGATTATTTTAGAAAAATTGAAGAGGAAGTATGTTTGAAAATATTAAAACTAAATAAAAAAATTATCGCACTTGGGGGAGGAAGTTTTTTAAACTCTAAAATTCGAGAAGAAATACAAAATAATCATTTATCGTTTTGGTTGACTTGGAATACATCAACGATAATTGGAAGAATAAAAAAAAGTAAAAATAGACCTCTTTTAAAAAATATGACTGAAGGGGATATAAATAGACTATTTGTAAATAGAAAAAAAATATATGAAAAGGCTCATTTTAAAATTAATTGTGAAAATTTATCTAAAAATGAGATAATTAATAAAATAATAAATTTATATGAAGGAAGCTAAATTAGTAATAAAAACAAATTCAAAAATTTACCCTATTATAATAGGCTCTAACTTATTAAGTAAGATTTCGACTATTTTAAAACAAAATAAATTGCTTTTTAACAAATGTTTAATTGTAGTGGACTCTAAAGTACCAAATAAAAATATTGTTTTAATTAAAAAAAATTTGAAATGTAAACAAAAAATACTTTTATCATTTAATTCAAACGAAAAAAACAAATCACAAAAAAGTGTAAACAAAATATTAAACGTACTGCTTAAAAACAATTTTACTAGAGATGACTGTTTGATTTCATTAGGTGGCGGTATAACCGGTGATGTTTCTGCGTTTGCAGCAAGTATACATAAACGAGGCATGAAATTTATAAACATACCTTCAACTCTACTTGCTCAAGTAGACTCTTCAATTGGAGGCAAAACTGGAATTAATAATAAATTTGGTAAAAATTTAATAGGCACTTTTTTTCAACCAGATTTAGTTATATCTGATATAAATATTTTAAAATCACTTCCAAAAAGAGAAATTATTTGTGGTTATGCAGAAATCTTAAAACATTCAATTATAAAAGATAAAAAAAATTTTAATTTTATAAATAATAATAAATTTAAAATTTTTAATTTAGATAGTAAGACCTTAAAAAAAACAATATTCGAAAGTTGTAAGATAAAAAGATTTATTGTACAGAAAGATGAAAAAGAAAACAATTTAAGAAAAGTTTTAAATTTAGGACATACCTTTGCACATGCATATGAAGCTACATTGAATTATTCAAAAAAATTAAATCACGGCGAGGCAGTGTTACTTGGAATAAAATCTGCAGCAAAATTCAGTTTATTAAATAATAAATTATCTAAAAATTCATACGATAAAATAATGGATCATCTTAATAAACTGAATTTAAATTATAATATTAAAAATTATTTTACAAAAAAAAATATCGGTAAAATAATAAAATTTATGAAAGCAGACAAAAAAAATAAAAATAAAAATATAAATTTAATTTTATTGAAAGACATAGGAAAACCAATATTAAATTTAACTTTTGATCACAATAAAATTTATTCTTTCTTAAAAAGAGAATTAATGAATTAAAATTTGTATTGAATGAATTTGATTTTTAATTTCTTCATCTAAAATTTTGTATATAATTTTTGTTGACTCTAATCTTTTTTTATTTTTCAGCTCTGGGGATCTAATAATTAATTTAATATGAAATTTATTTTTATCGTTATTTTTATGTTTTGCATGTAAATAAGATTTGTCCTGAACTTCAATATTGTCGCAACTTAAATTTTTGTTGATTTTATTTTTTATATTATTAATTAATTGATTTATATCCATTTTATAAACTAATATATAACATGAAAAATATTTGTGATTGGAATAATTGTAGCAAAATTGCTGAGTATAAAGCTCCAGTAGAGAAAGATAATAGTAGAAATTTCAGATTATTATGTCTCGAACATGTAAAGGAGTTTAATAAAAATTGGAATTATTTTTCTGGCATGACTGATTCGGAAGTATGTGAGTTTATTAAATCAGACTCTACATGGCATAAACCAACCCAAAGTTTTAGTTCATCAGACAATTTTTTTAAAATATTGTGGAAAAATGCACTGGATGATGGATTTAAATTAAATGGATCAATAGACAATTTTTCTAAAAAACAACAATTCAATTTTAGCGAAAATGATTTAAAAGCATTTAATATATTAGGTATAGCAGTGGGCTTGAGGTGGGAAATGATACAAAAAAAATTTAAAAAACTTGTCAAAAAATTTCACCCTGATATGAATTCAGGAAATAAAAAATTTGAAGATAAGCTCAAAGTTATAACTTTAGCTTACACTCAATTAAAAAATACATATAGGATAAAAATTGACAACTAATTTAAATATAGAACCTGATATTAAATTGTCAGTAAAACAGACATTTGGAATTGACAGTGAAATGCAAGTGGATGCATTTTCAAAAAAAAATGAATTTGTACCAGATATAGATAAAGATTATAAATTTGACAGAGATACTACACTAGCAATTTTAAGTGGCTTTCTATATAACAAAAAAGTAATTGTTCATGGATACCATGGAACAGGAAAATCAACTCACATCACTCAAGTAGCCGCTAGACTTAATTGGCCTTGTATAAGAATAAATCTCGACTCTCATATAAGTAGAATAGATTTAATTGGAAAAGATGCTATTGTAATTAAGGACGGTAAACAAGTAACAGAGTTTAAAGAAGGAATTCTGCCTTGGGCATATCAATCAAGTTGTGCTTTAGTTTTTGACGAATATGATGCTGGAAGAAGTGACGTAATGTTTGTTCTCCAAAGAATTTTAGAAAGCGATGGTTTTTTTACTCTTTTAGATAAAAATAAAGTAGTAAAGCAAAACAAATTTTTCAGATTATTTGCTACAGCTAATACAATCGGATTAGGTGATACAACTGGATTATATGCAGGAACTAATCAAATAAATCAAGCTCAATTAGATAGATGGGAGATAGTTACATCATTAAATTATTTAAGTTTAGAGAAAGAAATGGAAATTATTTTGGCAAAAAATAAAAATTTAAACAATGCAAAAGGTAAAGAAAAAGTCTCAAACATGATTAAAGTAGCCTCGCTGACTAGAAGGGGTTTTGTAGCTGGAGATATTTCAACTGTAATGAGCCCTCGTACAGTTTTAAATTGGGTATCAAATAGTGAAATATTTTCAGACACTGGATACGCATTTAGAGTCACCTTTTTAAATAAATGTGATGAAGCAGAAAAAAGCATAATCTCTGAATATTATCAAAGATGTTTTGGGGAAGATCTTCCAGAATCAATGATAAATATTCAGATATAGAATGAAAAAAGAAGACAATTTTAAAGAACAATTTAAACAAGCTTTAATTTCAACTATCAAGGTAATTTCAGAGGAGTATAAAACAGACTCAAATATAAAAAAAAATCAAAGCTCAAATAATTATAATTTCTTTGAATTAGACAATCTGAATAATAAACAGGATTATACAAATCTAAGAGCTGAAACTGACTCTGAAGCATTAAAGAGAAAATTTTCTGATAAATTAATTTATAATAAAAATCTTCCTAAAAATAATACCTGCAGATCTCTATATGATGTATCTGAAAAAATCAGATATGAGATTTTAGGTACAAAAATGTTAAAAGGTATATCAAAAAATTTGAGAGAAAATTATATAAATAAAATCTCTTTAAAAAGGAAAGACCAATTAAAAAGTAAAGAAGACGTAAATATATCAGAGGCGTTTGAACTATATATGTTAAAGAATTTTTTTAATATTCATTTAAATCCACAATCTGAGAAAATACTAAATTTTTGGGTAAAAGATTTTAAAAAATCTTTTGATACACATCTTGATTATCTAAATCAAAACTTAGAAAATCAAGAATTGTATAATTCAAGATTTTCAGAAATTTTACAAAAAATGGATATTTTTGAAGACGATAATCAAGAAGAAGAAAAAAACAACGATGAAAATGAAAATGAAAGTAACCAAAACAATGATAAAAACGAAAATCAAGAAAATTCAGAACAGGAGTCAAAGCAAGAAGATCAAGATCAAAATGGTATCGACTCAGATTATGAACTAAGTGAGTACGAAATGGATGAACAATTAATTGATACCGATTCTGAAAAAGCAAGCTCAGAAGATGTAGTGCAAAAAATGAATATGGGTACAATTGATAAAGAATATAAAGTATTCACAACTGAATTTGATGAAATTGCAAAAGCAGAAAGTCTAGAAAACTCAGAGGAAATAATTAAGTTAAGAAAGAGTTTAGATCAACAACTTATAAGTTTTCAAGATTTAATTACAAAACTTGCAAACAAACTACAAAGGCAACTATTGGCTAAACAAAATAGAGCTTGGGAATTTGATTTAGAAGAAGGTCTGTTAGATAGTTCAAAATTAACGAGAATAATTATTGACCCTCATAATTCATTATCTTTTAAAAAAGAAAAAGATTTAGATTTTAAGGATACTATTGTTACGCTTTTAATTGATAACTCTGGATCTATGAGAGGACGGCCGATTACGATAGCAGCAATTTGTGCGGATATACTGTCTAGAACTTTAGAAAGATGTTCAGTGAAAGTAGAAATTCTTGGTTTTACAACAAAAAATTGGAAAGGTGGAAAAAGCAGAGAACATTGGAATAA
>CEUZ01252405.1_pt1 | contig 10280 bp, 10 predicted proteins | sample 361511 | NCBI WGS metagenome assembly CEUZ01 (sample SAMEA2622822, study PRJEB7988) | marine metagenome | biome: marine biome (ENVO:00000447); feature: surface water layer (ENVO:00002042); material: "saline water (ENVO:00002010), including plankton (ENVO:xxxxxxxx)" | depth 5 m | reverse complement strand
CCATATTATTAAAAGAGCGCGCCAGATGAAAAAGTTCCTTAGGGCCAGAAATATTTTCTAGATCCATTCGGGAAGAAAGGTCTCCATGAGTTAAATTAAAAACCCGAAGTCTAAGGTCCCTCAGAGGATTTGAGAATTTTCGGGATAAGATAATACTGAAAGTAGAAACCAGGATAAGAACGACTAGGCTTGCAATACCTAGTTGGATAAAGATATTCATTGATGTCGCTCGAATAGATTCCAGAGGTTGAGCTGCTCGAATCACTCCATAAATTTTTCCTGGACCGGAAACACGAACCGCTACATAGATAAGTGTTTGACCTAATGTTTTACTGAATCGAACGGCTTCACCGTACCCTGTTTTTAAAGCCGATTGCCATTCGGGTCTATTTTTATGAGAATCCATTTCGCTGGGACTACGTTTAGAGTCAGCTAGTACGTCTCCTGTAGCAGAAAGGTAAGTCATTCGCGTATGGGTTGATTGACCAAGAAGACTTGCATGGTCTTGTAGAAAATTTTTTTCTCTTCTCAAAAATTTATTTTTAAGTTGGCTTTCGGAGATTGATGCATACGAAAGAAGCTTTTTTTTTGTTTGTTCTAAATGAAATCTTTGCAGACCAAAGTAGGTGAGTGTAGTCATTGTACCGAGAACAATGACGGTTAAAAAAAGATAGTTAAAATAGAGTTGCCAAAATAAAGGTCGCCTTTTTTTCATGAATTAAGCTCTTTAAAGCGATAGCCGACTCCTCGAACGGTTTCGATACAATCACCGAGTTCACCCAGTTTTCTTCTAAGACCTACCATTTGAACATCAACAGCTCGGTCAGTCACTGCATAATGATCACCTTGAACGGCTTTAACTAACTGTGAGCGTGTAAAGACCCATCCTGGATGTGAAGCAAGAAATTGAAGGACGTCGAATTCAGTTCGAGTGAGTTCAATGGGTTTTCCAAGGACTTCAACTTTTCGTTTTCCTGCATGCATTGAAATACCAGCAACATCCAAAGTTGAAGCAACATGTCTTTTTTTAGGATTTCTTCGTAAGACAGCATCAACTCGAGCGACTAAAACTTTTGGACTAAAAGGTTTTGAAATATAATCATCAGCACCCATTTCTAATCCTTTTACAATGTCTTCTTCTTCTCCTTTGGCTGTTACCATCACAACGGGGAGGTCTTTGGTTTTCTCACTCGATTTTATTTCTTTGCAAATTGTTAAACCATCTTTTCCTGGTAGCATTAGATCAAGAAGGACAAGGTCTGGAAGGTGATTTTGAATAGCTGAAAGCCCAGATTCACCAGATTCAAATTTATGAATGGTGTGTCCATGTTTCTTTAAGTGAAACTCCATTAGTTCTGCGATATCTGCTTCATCTTCAATAATCACGAGTTCTTTTGATTGATTCATAATGGTCCTCTTTTCTAAAGGTGTACCAAAAAACTCTATCCCTTTCACGTTAGAACCCCGTTAGCACGTGTGGTTTTGAATCTTTTTGGGTCTCTAGCGTGAGAGTATTTTTGTCATGTTTAAATTTCAAATCAAATTTTTATAGTCGATTAAAAAAGTTTTTCCATAGAGGATGGGTTGTCTAAATTTACAAAAGAGTTTCGGGTTCTTGCGCGAACTTCACCATTGGGTTAAGACGGCATCTATGACTGAAAAAGTAAAACATCCTGGTGGCCTCTATGTCTTGTTCTTCACAGAAATGTGGGAGCGCTTTAGTTATTATGGAATGAGAGCACTGCTTGTGCTCTATATGGTAAATCAAATGAAGTATGCAGATACTGATGCTTATGGAATCTACGCTGCATATGGTGCTTTGGTTTATGCTTCTCCCTTCTTTGGAGGCATGATTGCTGACCGAATTCTTGGATATAAAAAATCAATTATTTGGGGTGGGATTTTGATGGCTTTTGGTCATTTTATGATGGCTTTTGAGAATCCAATGAGTTTTTACACCGCTCTTGCTCTTCTTTGTGTGGGGAATGGTTTTTTTAAACCTAATATTTCAAGTTTAGTGGGCCAGCTCTATGATGATGGGGATTCTCGAAGGGATGCGGGATTTACGATTTTCTATATGGGGATTAATTTAGGAGCGATGTTCTCTCCTTTGCTTTGTGGGTATATTGGCGAGACTTATGGATGGCATTATGGATTTAGTCTTGCTGGAATTGGAATGCTTGCAGGATTAACTCAATTTAGCATGGGGCAAAAACACTTAGATGGAAAAGGACTTCCTCCTTCAGAGGAAGCTTTAAAGGGCAAATGTTTAGGACCTCTTTCTCGGCAACATGCAGTTTATTTAGGAACTTTATTTGCGATTCCAACGTTCGCCTATTTGATTATTAATAATGCAAAAGTGGGAACGATATTGGTGATTCTTGGAATTGCGATTTTGGGATGGACATTCTTTGAAGCTTTTAAGCGGGATGTAGCCAGTCGAGATCGATTGCTTGTTCTTGTTTTATTGATGTTCTTTCATACAGTCTTTTGGGCATTTTTTGAGCAAGCCGGAAGCTCTTTAACTTTGTTTGCAGACCGAAATGTAGATCGAATGATTTTTGGATGGCATATGCCGGCTTCAATGACACAAGTATTTAATCCATTCTTTATTATTACTTTGGGGTCCGCATTTGTTTGGTTGTGGTCTTTTCTTGAAAGAAAAGGGCTTCAGCCCTCAGTTCCAATGAAATTTTCACTTGCGATTTTGCAAGTAGGACTTGGATTCGGGGCTTTAGTGATGGGAGCGAAGCTCGCTGGGGAAGATTCACTTGCAGCACTTCCATTCCTTGTTTTAGCTTATCTTCTCCATACCACTGGAGAACTTTGTATTTCTCCTATTGGCCTTTCGGCAGTGACTAAGCTTGCTCCAAAAGAAATTGTGGGAGCCATGATGGGAACTTGGTTTTTAAGTATTTCGTTTTCTCACTATGCTGCAGGTGCAATTGCAAAATTGACTCAGGTGAGTCAATCAGTAACGGGAGAGGCAGTTTCTGCAGCGGAGACGTTAGTTGTTTACTCTGATGTTTTTGAAAAGATTTTATTTGCTTCGACAGGACTTGCTGTTCTTGCATTTGTTCTTGTTCCATTTTCTAAAAAGATGATGCATGGAGTAGAGTAGGAACTGAATTCATTTATTGATAGAAAAAAGAGGTCAATGTTGACCTCTTTTTTTTTGCCATAAAATGTTTCGTAACGAAAATACTGTTCTTTACAGATAAAAGAGTGAAGAGCAGCTGAGTTCTTTTCCTTTTTTAAAATGATCTAAGTTATTTTTGAGTTCGAGTAACTCTCTATCAAAGCTGGTTAAGAGGTATTTTTTTTCTTTTAGATCAATGATTTTTGAAAGCTTTTGTTGAAGAGAGAGGATTGACCATACCAACTGTTGAAGTTGATGAGGGAGGGTGCTTGCCGTTGCTTTACTAGAAAGGGCTTCGCTTTGAAGTGTAAAACTTACTTTTCTTCTCATTTTCTCAATTCTTGCAGCTCTCATCGTAAGTTGAAATTTTTCAGAGAGAGAAAGTTCTTTTTCTTTTAATTTAGACTGTAAAAGTAAAGAAATCGTTTCTAATGTGACTTGGATTTCAGATATTTTTTGAATTCTAAGTGGCAGTAGAGATGTATTAAAGATTTGAGCCACATCTCTTTCTAAAAAATTCACTTCAGTAGACATTCGTCTTGAAATGATCTTTTGATTTGAAGACGAATAATCCTCTGGATGAAATAAAAATTGAATGAGATTTTTAAAATCAACTTTCCTTAAGTTTGAAGCTCCAGAGATTTCAAATCCAAAATCTTTAGGAATAGCTGCTGAGAGGAAGTGAGTAAATTTCGCATTTTGAGAATCATGATAAGAGATGATCTTTTTTATTTTATGCGCAATTTTTTTTGTTTGATGAAGGCTGCGAAAAGCATTGATTGGAATTTTTAACTTTTCAGTGGATGATGAAGAATAACTCAAAATAGATTTTAAAAAATCTACGACCTCAAGTCCTTGTTTGAACTTTGCAAAATAATAAACTTGAGAAATTAGACAAAATGCCGCGACTGGACCTAAAAACATATGCTCTACGGTCTCGCTGACCGCAGTCCAAATAGGCCAACTTACGACAAGGAGGGTAATTCCAGTAATTCCCCACTCAACATAGGTCTGAGTGAGATAAGTCATACTGATTTCAACAGCAGATTTTACCCAGAACTTTGTCTGATGTTTTCCGTTTTGATACAGGTCATTGAGCGTTTTGAGTCGTTCTTTACCAAAAAGTGTGAATCGAATGAAGTCTCCTATTTTTTTGGGTGCTTTTAAGAATAGAAAAGAAAAAAAACGACTCAAAAATCCATGAAACATTTGAAAAGCTGCAATGGATCGTTCTTTGAGAAGATGTGGTTTTTTTCTATAAAGGGCTTCTTGAAGAGAAAGGGCTTCTTTGCAATGAGCTCCGCAAGTGGTCGTGGAGTGATCTTCAAGCGCGTATAAAAAAGCATCTTCAAGTGACCGTAGGAGTTCTGTTCGTCTGAGAGTTTGAAGATTTCCTTTACTATCTCTGTAAGAAATTTCTAAGTCTTTTTGTTCCTCAGAAGAAGATTGGAGCCACCCACCATAGTTTTGAAAAAAGGTTTCAATGACTTGATGAGAAAACTCGAGTGAAGAGGGGGATTCGTGCGTTTCCCCATTCAAAGAGAAAATCATTAATACTGCGATCACAATCGGTCTAAATGAAAAAAGATTTGGTTTCATCGTGGAGGAGGAAATAGCTAATTTTTTAGAATAAATCAATATATAAACACATGTGGATATATTATGAGCAAAAAGCGTCTATTTAGTAGTTGATTTTTTTTATTTGGTTTAATTTTGTTTAGAAATCTAATGAGTTTCATCGAAAACCGGAGTATGAAAGACGGGTGAACCCCTTTCAGAAAAAAGAACCTCTTGAGGAAAAACAAATTGAAAACCGATTTCGTCTTGCTTTGTTGACGATCGTTGCAATTGGGGTCGTTTTTCAGGCTTTGATTGGGTTTAGCCATCTCACTCAAGGTTTTTTTCTCTCTTTAGGGCTTTTGGCTTTTTTTTTTCTACAGATCAAATTTCCAAATACCTATGCGGTTAAACTAGGGATTGCGATTGGGGTGTGTTTGTCTGTCGGAACGCACTACCTCCTTGCAGGAGATGTGATTCGTGCACTCAATTTAGAGACTCGTGATTATCTTTTATTTCAGAGTGATCAGTTCCTTTTAGGGTGGTTGTTTCCAGACGGACAGCTTGCGCTTGCTTTAGATCAGAGTACGATTTTGAATCCGGAGACTTTTTATGGAAAAACACTGATTGATTTTTTCTCTCTTGTTTATATTAGTTTTTTTGTGTGGGGAGTCGGGTTGGTTTTGTATTTATTAGCCCAACTTTACTGGACTCATCATTCTTTTTATTGGAAAAATCTTCGTAGGCTTCTTACCGGGTGGGGTGGAGTCTATATTATTAATTTTGTTTTTTATGTTTGTGTTCCAGCAATCGGACCTCGGTATTATCGAATGGATCTTTATCAGCACTCAATGGACGGGTGGGGAATTTCAGGAGTCATTCAGCACATGATTCGAGTGGGACAAGATACCCCATGGGATTGTTTTCCGAGTGGGCATACAGCAATGAGTTGGTTAGTTGCCTTTGCTGCTCTTCAAATGGCGCCAAGATATGGGCGAATAACGCTGGTTGTTGCTGTCTTAATGACTCTTTCAACATTAATTCTTCGGTATCACTATTTTACTGATCTTGTTTTTTCAGTGTTTCTTATTGCTTTAGGGGTATTTTGGGGAGGTTTTTTAAGGAAACCTCAAAATCCAGAAAGATCTCTTTCTGAACGAGATTGATGAGTCTGGTATACGGCATCAAAAATTTCTCGGACAATGACTTTAAGTGCTGTTGCAATCGGAATGGAAATCAACATACCGACTAAGCCGTAGTACTGTTGTCCTAAAATGACAGCTGCAATTAAAATCAGTGGATGAAGATTTACGAGCTTTGCAACGAGAACAGGAAAAATAAATCCCATATCAATGAAGTTTGCAATTCCATAGACAATTAAAACTGGAATAAAAAGGTGAGAGCTTGCCGGATCAAATCCTGCGTATAAAATTCCGGGTGCAGCTCCAATAAAAGGACCGACGTAAGGAAGAATATTAGCTACTCCAGCAAGAAGTGCGAGAACAAAAGCATATTTTGCACCGACAATCCAAAGTCCGATCCCTACAATAAGCCCAACCAGCGTTGCTTCAATAATTTTCGCTCGTACATAGTCAGAGAGGGACCTGAAAATTAAGGTTGTAACCATAAAGGTAGACTCGAAAAAACGATTGGGAACGAGTTCAAAAAACTTCTTTTTAATTCGACGACTGTCATTCAGTAAAACAAAACTAAGAATTGGAACGATAAGCATCCAAGTAAATAAGTCACCGAGGAGGGCAGGTCCATTTGAAATAAACCATTGTCCTGTTTCATTTCCCCATGTAACAATCGAGTCTGTCACTCTAACGGACTCTAAAAATGGATAACTCTCTTTCATCTGAGTTTCAAAATCTTTGAGTTTTAAGACGGCTTCTTCGAAGTATCGAGGAGCTTTTTGAACAAATGATCCCCATTCATCGACAATGGTTTGAGTTGCAATGACTCCTGCAAGAGAAAGAAGACTAAAGATTAAAAAGAAGATTCCTCCAATCGCGAGAGATCGAGGAATTTCTTTTCTTTCTAAAAACTTCACCGACGGAGAAATAACCATAGTAATGACAACCGATAATAGAGTAGGTGTTGAAAGCGCAGGAGTAACAACAAAAACAGCAAGTGTTCCTGTAAGCACAGAAAACATTATTGCTAGCTTAACCATGTCTCTTCTAAAACTTTTATTTGAGTATGCTCTCATTTAGGCTCCACAAAACCGGTTTTTCGCATGAGTGTAATTTTTTCTGTGGTTTCTAAAAGTCTTCTTCCGAGTACGGATGAGAGTTGAAAAAGAATTTTTACTCCCATTTGGGGTTTTCTTTCTAAAATTTCAAGTAAGTCGGGTTTGAAGAACCCTACCAGAGAAGTTTTTCCTTCTGCGGTTGCAGTTGCCGTACGGATATTATTGGGATCTACAAGTGAAAGTTCACCAAAAAAACTTCCTTCATGAAGTTTAGTGATCATTCCCTCTCCAGAAAGTGCTTCGGTTTTGATAACGATGCTTCCTTTTAGAATCATGTACATTCCAAATCCGCGATCCCCTTGGTGAAAGACATCTTCTCCTGGTTGATAAACCCGTTCATAAACAATGTGAGACAGGGTTTTTAGTTCTCTTTGATTGAGAGTACAGAACAAGACATTTTCTTTGAGGGCATCAATAATGGTTTGATTTGATTTTTTCTTTTGAAATAAGTCTTTCCAAAGAAAATGAGGATGCTTGATCATAAGAGCTCATCGGAAGAACCACCGATGAAATCAAGGGTGAGGACTTTTTTGATGCGATGCATTTTGTTTTTTTATGTTACTCTCTGAGTATGGGACTCAATCTTTTAATCGTTGAGGATTTACCTGAATTCTCAGAATGGTTTAAACTGGTTCTGCTTCAAAGATATCCAGGAACTCAGGCACAAACGGCAATCAATCTTTGGGAAGCTGAACAGCTTATGAGCCGAAATCGACCTGATCTGATCTTACTTGATGAAATTGTTGATTCTCAGAAAACATGGGAATTTGCAAAAAACTGTATCGGAGAAGGCTATCGAGTCATTTTTATGACAGGTATGGAGAATTTCGAATCAATACACCAAGAGCTCAATATTCCTCGTTTACCTAAACCCTTGGATGAAAAAGATCCAGAGATCTGGAAGCTTTGGGATGATCAGATTAAAGAAACTAAAAGTTGATTTTTTTTGACCTTTTTTTGGAATAAGCACTAAATAATTGGAATAAAAAGGAGATTTCCTCATTGACGCTCCCCTTGGATCTTGTTAATTAGGGGAACTTGAAAACTTTTATGGATAGGCTCGTTTACTGTTTGAGGTTCGGGCTTTTGAAGTGCCGATTGCAGTAGAAAAGGAATGTGAAATGGCTGTAAAGATTAGACTTTTAAGACAAGGTTCAAAGAAACGACCTGTTTATCAAATTGTTGCTATAGATAGTCAAGACCGAAGAGACGGTCAACCGCTTGAGCGACTTGGGCAATATTTCCCAAAAGCAGAGCTTCCTGCGGATAAAGTAAAGGTAAAAAAAGAAGCAGTTGAGGCATGGATCGCAAAAGGCGCACAAATGTCAGAAACTGTTGGACAACTCCTTAAAATCGCTTCAAAATAATATTAGACCATGTTTGTTTAGTACGGACGGGTCACCTGGTCTTTGAGACCGTGTTTTTTTGGGCAAGTGAAAGCGAATGTCACATTGGGGGGGCCGCGCTCATGGCTGAGTTAAGTGAACTAGGGAAACTAATTGAATATATGGCGAAGATGCTCGTGGACGAGTCGGATGCAGTTGTCGTGAGTGAAATTGCAGGCGAGAATACAACCGTTATTGAGCTTAAAGTTGCTAAGCCTGACTTAGGGAAAATCATAGGAAAACAAGGAAGAACTGCTCGAGCAATACGAACGGTACTTAATGGCGCTTCCACTAAGTTAAGAAAGCGAACTGTTCTTGAAATTGTAGAGTAAGGGGGAAGAGGAATGCTTCATGGAAATTCACATTCTTACGCTTTTTCCTGAGGTTTTATCTCCTTTTTTAAATTCTAGTCTTTTATTCAAAGCCCAGTCTGCTGGGCTTTTGAAATTTCATCTTCATCAAATTAGAGATCATGGAGTGGGTAAGCATCAGCGTGTGGATCACGAGCCTTATGGAGGTGGTCCTGGGATGTTAATGAGAGTTGATGTGCTTCATTCAGTATGGAAATCCATCACTCAAGTTGATCACAAAAAGGATTCTGTTTACCAAACGCTTTTAATGTCTCCTCAAGGAAAAACATTAAATCAAGATCACGTTCGAAATTATGCGCTCTCAGATCAGAAGCAATACATTTTAGTTTGCGGTCACTATGAAGGAGTAGATCAGCGCTTTATTGACCTCTGTGTTGATGAAGAAGTCTCTGTTGGTGATTATGTGTTAACCGGTGGAGAGCTTGCTTCTTTGGTTTGGATTGATTCGGTGAGTCGATGGATTCCCAAAGTCATTGGTAACAATGACTCTGTTTCTCAAGACTCTTTTGAGGGAAATCGACTAAAAGCTCCTCAGTACACCCGTCCAGAGACTTTTTTAGAAATGGATGTTCCTTCCGTTTTACTTTCAGGTCATCATCAGAATATTCAAAAATGGCGAGATGCAAAATCTTATGAGCAAACATTAGAAAAAAGACCCGATCTTTTAAAAAAATAATGCATATTGCTGGAACGTCTTGTTAAGAAAAAATTTTTATGCGTTACGTTAAGTTACTGAAATTGGTTTTAGATTTCTTGGAGCTCTCAGTCTAAAAAAAAAGTAAATGAACTAGGTACTCCAAACTTGTCTCTTTTTTGTTCCACTCATATGACCCTTTGCGTTTACTAAGGAGTGTCATTATGTGGCTATTAATGATGATGATGGGATGGAGTGCATATGCTCATATGTCTGCAAGTGAGGACGGTTTTCAGTGGTCTCCGTATGGTGACGCTCTCGTTCAAGAATACATTACCGAAATTCGAGATCACTGGAATGAAGCAAAGACTCATGTTGACGAGGAGAGTTTTGATTCTTCTGTGAAAGAAAAATGGGAGGACTGGGTTTCTCATTCAGAAAACGAAATAGATAAAATTGAAAGTGATATTCGAACTCGATTGAAAGCTAAGATAGAAAATAGCACCGACTATGTTCGACTCAATAAAATTCAGGTGTGGGGAGAGTTGGACCGAGTTGAAATGTTAGGAGAAGCGTATCTTCATTTTGCTGAGTCGATGATTGAAAAACGGGATCCTCCAGTAAAAACGACTCAAATTATAAAAAAAATGGGAGGAGAGCTTCCTCGTTCAATTCCTGAAGCTTATTTGAAAGCAGAAAATCAAATGGAGGATTTGATCACTCTTGCTTATTACCATCCCAAAAACTCTCAAGCGAGAATAGAAATGAAAAGGCTTCAGAGAGCATGGGAGCTGAGTCTTTCGGTCATTTGGGGACAGTTGATGTGGGGAGCATTTAAAATGCCTCAGTGGACGTCCTATCCTCCCATATTAGGTCATCATTTAATCCTACTTCATATGATCACGTTTTTTCATTTGGGGATTTATTATGGAGTGTCTTC
>CEUZ01071562.1_pt1 | contig 10281 bp, 6 predicted proteins | sample 361511 | NCBI WGS metagenome assembly CEUZ01 (sample SAMEA2622822, study PRJEB7988) | marine metagenome | biome: marine biome (ENVO:00000447); feature: surface water layer (ENVO:00002042); material: "saline water (ENVO:00002010), including plankton (ENVO:xxxxxxxx)" | depth 5 m | reverse complement strand
AAAATTCAAATGGGTTTAAATTTAACAAAAGGTTTAGGCGCAGGATCTAAATTAGATATTGGACAAGCTTCAGCAGATGAATCATTAAATGATATTGTAAATGTTGTACAGGGCGCAAATATGGTTTTTATAACAGCCGGAATGGGTGGTGGAACAGGAACAGGAGCTGCACACGTAATAGCAAGAGCAGCCAAAGAATTAAATATTTTAACTGTTGGAGTTGTAACTTTGCCATTTTTATATGAGGGTCCATCAAGAATGAGAAGAGCTAACCAAGGGCTTGAAGAATTAAGAAAACATGTAGATACAATTATAGTAGTTCCGAATCAAAATTTATTTAAAATAGCAAGTGAGCAAACTACATTTGAAGAGTCATTTGAATTATCAAATGATGTTCTATTACACGGCGTTCAGAGCATCACAGATCTTATGGTTAGACCTGGTTTAATTAATCTGGACTTTGCTGATGTAGAAACAGTTATGAGCTCCATGGGTAAAGCTATGATGGGCACAGGAGAATCTGAAGGAGAAGGTAGAGCAACAAAGGCAGCAGAATTAGCAATTAACAATCCCTTAATTGATGATTATACTCTAAAAGGAGCAAAAGGATTATTAATAAATATTACAGGAGGCAAGGATCTTAAACTTTTTGAAGTAGACGAAGCTGTTAACAAAGTAAGAGCAGAAGTAGATCCTGAGGCAGAATTAATTATTGGAGCAATAACAGACCCTCTACTTGAAGGAAAAATGAGAGTTTCAATTGTTGCAACTGCTTTAGACGGTCAACAGCCCGAGTCAAAATCAGTAATTAACATGGTGCATAGAATTAATAACAGAAACCCAGGTTATTCTGATTTTTCTAATATACAGACATCCCCTCAATCTTTGCATGTTTCAAATGTTGCAACTGAAGGAGCAACTGCACTTAAATTAGATAATGAAGTTGTAGGAGAAAATGTATTAGAAAATCAAAATTCACTAATTTCTGAAGCAAATGAATCAATAAATGAGCAAATTGCAGTACAAGAAAGCGAACTGTCAATAAATAAAGACTTAGAGGAAAACAGTGAAATTATTGACAATACAAATCCTTCTAATGGACTTGAAGATTTTGCTATAGAAAAAGAGACACCAAATTTATTTAATGAAGAAAGTGATAATATAGAAAAAGAATTTACTTCTTTTGAAAAAAAGGAGAATACAGATGCAGATGATCTGGAGATACCCGCATTTTTGAGAAGACAAAAAAATTAATGATCTTCGATAAAATAAATGAGTGCCACTGTAAAATCCGGAAAAAAACATTTTTCGGTACTGCTAAATGAATTAATTAGCATTATTTCCCCTCTTTACAGTGGCACTTTTATAGACTGTACATTTGGACAGGGTGGAGTTTCTAAGAAGATACTTGAAAATTCAAATAATAAAGTAATTGCGTTAGACAGAGATAAAAAATCAATTATTAATGCTGCTAAATTTAAAGAAAAATACAAAGATAGATTTATTTTTAAAAATATAAAATTTAGTCAAATCAATGAAGATAAATTTGTAAAGGATAATATAAAAGCAATTATATTTGATCTGGGATATTCCATGAATCAAATCATAGATCCGGACAAAGGATTATCATTTGAATCAAAAGGGAAATTAAATATGCAGCTGGGTCTCAATGAATTTTCTGCACATGAAGCCATCAACTATTTAAACCAAAAAGACCTTGAAAAAATTTTTAAATATTTTGGAGATGAAAAAAAAGCAAAAATAATTTCAAAGAATATTTGCATAACAAGAAAAAAAAATTTTTTAAAAACACAGGATTTAGTAAATATTGTAAATAAAGTAAATTTTAAAAAAAAATCAAAAATACATAATGCCACAAAAACATTTCAGTCATTAAGGATATTCGTAAATAAAGAAGTAAGCGAATTAATTTTTGGATTAATTAATGCTTTTAAAATATTACCAATAGGTGGCGTTCTCGCTGTTATTTCTTTTCATTCAATTGAAGATAGAATAGTTAAATCTTTTTTTAGGATTTTTTCAGAAAATAAAAATTCATCAAGATATTTGCCTATCAATGAAAAAAGAAAACAACTATTTAAATTATTACAACGTAAACCAATTTTACCATCAAAAGAAGAAATTAAAATAAATAAGCCCTCAAGATCTGCAAAATTAAGATATGCTGTAAAAATACATCACGAAGAAGATTTTAATCAATTCATCAATATATTTAAAAATTTGTTAGAAGTTGAAAATTTGTCAGAAAAAATATGAAAAAAATACTTTTTATAATTATTTTATTATTTTTAATTATAATTACCACTCTAACTAAAAATTCTACAAAAACAATTGATCAAAAAATTTATGAAACTAAAGAAAACATAAGATTATTAAAAGATAAATATGAGCTAGTTTTATTAGACTATAATTTTCTTAGTTCTCCAGAAAAATTAATGAATTATCAAAGAAAATATTTTGATAACGAACTATTAGAAATTGATATACGTAAAATAAAAAAAATAAGTATCGATAAAGATAATTTAACAGTTGAAAAAATTGTAAATAATATAGATGAAGCGGAAAAAAAATAATTTAACATTAGAAGACTATGAACTTGAATTCTCTTATATAGAATCAAAAAATGATATAAACATTTTATTTAATAGAGTCGCATTTGTATTTTTTATATTTTTAATAGTAGCACTGGTATTTTCATTAAAATCCACGTACTTTGGTTTTCTTGAAATAAATAATAAAAAAATAAGAATTCATAAAAAAGACTATCGTGCAAGCATAGTTGATAGAAATGGAAACATTTTAGCAAAAACGGTAAACACTATAAATGTTGGTATTAATCCAAACCTAGTTATTGATAAGAAAAAATTATTATTGAATTTAAAAATAATATTTCCTAATAAAAATTTTGAAAATTTTGAAAAAAAATTCATCAAAAAAAAATTTTTTTACCTAGAAAAACAAATATCGCAAGAAAAATTAGAACAACTTATTTTACTTGGTGACAAATCTATTATTACAGAAGAAAGAATTTCAAGGGTATATCCACACAGTAATTTATTTAGTCATATAATTGGGCAAATTGATGATGACAATAATGGAATATCTGGAATTGAAAATTATTTTGACTATGAGCTTAGAGCATCCAAAAATCCTATTGAACTTACTGTTGATACAGATTTACAATATTTAATTAGAAAAGAACTTATAAAAGCAAATGAAATATTTAATAATAAAGGAAGTACTGCAATCCTAATGAATGTTAACAATGGTGAGATACTTTCAATGGTTTCTTTACCAGATTTTAACCTTAATAGGAGAAATGAAATCAAAGACGTAAATTATATTAATAGAGCAACAAAAAGTGTTTATGAACTTGGTTCAGTATTTAAAACTTTTACTTTTGCTGCTGGAATAAACGAAGGAGTTATACAACCTGAAACAAAATTTAAAAATTTAGAAAAAAAATTACGTTGTGGTAAATTTACTATTAGAGAATATGATGATAAAATACCAAAAGACTTAACTGCAGAGCAAATTCTAATAAGATCAGGAAATATTGGATCGGTCAGAATTGGACAAAAAGTTGGAATAGAAAAATTAAAAATTTTTTTTAAAAAAATTGGAGTACTTGACAAGATAGAGTTCGACTTAGAAGAAGTTGGACAACCTATAAAATTTAATTGGGGAAAATGTAAACTAGCAACTGTTTCATTTGGACATGGTATTACAACAACCCCATTACAATTGGCAAAAGGTTATTCAATTATTTCTAACGGTGGATTCAACATAAGACCAACTTTAATAAAAAATAATTTAAAAAATAAAAAATATAAAAAAAGAATTTTAAATGAGGGAATTTCTAAAAAAATAAATCTTGTATTAAGAAAGATTGTATCCACAAAAGAAGGAACTGGAGAATTTGCAAATGTGCCTGGCTATGAAGTTGGTGGAAAAACAGGAACTGCCCAAAAAACTGTAACTGGAGGTTATTCAAAATCTAAAGTTAATACTTTTGCTGCTATTTTCCCAACTTCAAATCCGAAATTCGTTTTAGTTACTTTATTGGATGAGCCTAAAATTTCAAAAGATTATATTTACAAATATAGAAATAAAAAAGGTTCATTTAAAGGTACACCATTTAATACAGCAGGTTGGACATCTGCAGAAATTACAGGCAAAATAATTGAAAGAATTGGACCAATTTTAGCCACAAAATACTAGGATTTTTATTTTTAAAAAATGCAAATTGGATCAATATTAAAAACTATTAATAAAAGGTATAGGTTTCACAACTTTTCAGGTTTAAGTTTTAATAGTAAAAAATGCAAAAGTGGAAATATTTTTTTTGCTATTAAAGGTAGTAAAGATAATGGAAATAATTTTATAAATGATGCAATAAAAAAAGGAGCAAAAACTATTATTTCAAATAAAAAATATCAGGGATATAAAAATGACGTACTTTATTTAAAAAATAACAATCCAAGAAAACTACTTTCTAAATTCGCAAATAAAATTTACAAAAAAAAACCAAATAACATTATAGCAGTCACAGGAACTAATGGAAAATCTTCAATTACAAATTTTTTTTTTCAAATTTTAACCTTATGTAAAAAAAAAGTAACTTCAATTGGGACATTAGGAGTAAATTCATTAAATCATAATTTTTCATCGTCCAAAACTACCTTGGATTCAATAACATTAAATAAAATTTTAGAAGAACAAAAGAAAAAAAAAATTAATAATGTAATTTTAGAAGCATCAAGTCACGGTCTAAAACAGCATAGATTAGATGGTATTGATTTTAAAATTGGAATTTTTACCAATTTGTCCAGAGATCATTTGGACTATCACAAATCCTATAAAGATTATTTTAAATCTAAAATGATTTTATTTAACAAATTAATGAAAAAAAAATCAATAATGATTTATGATTCAAATGAAAAATTATCACATATATTAAAAAGTATTTCAAAAAAAAATAAATTGAGATCAATTGCTATCGGAAGAAAAAAATGCGATTTAAACATATCACAACACAAGTTTATTGGCAGAAAACAAGAAGTTTTATTTAATTTTAATAACCATAATTATTCATTTAAAACTGATCTTATAGGAGAAGTGCAAATTAAAAATTTACTTATGGCTGTTATTGCTGCTAGCAAAATAATTTCTATGAAAAAAATAGTTGAATCACTTAATAAAATAAAATCAGTTAATGGAAGATTAGAACCGATAGGTAATTTAAGAAATAATTCTACAGTAATTTTGGATTATGCACACAGTCCAGAATCTTTAAAAACATGTTTAAAAAATATCAAAAATCAATTTAAATTAAGTGAAGTGTCATTAGTATTTGGCTGTGGTGGTGAACGGGATAAACCAAAAAGACAAATGATGGGAAAAATTGCAAATGATTTATGTGATAAAATATATTTAACTGATGACAATCCAAGAAAAGAAAATCCAAAAAAAATAAGAACTCAAATCAAAAAAAATATTAATAAATTTAAATTATTTGAAATCCCATCAAGAGAAAAAGCAATAGTTAAAGCAATAAATGATCTTGCCTCAGGAAATGTACTGGTTGTTGCAGGAAAGGGTCATGAAAATTATCAAGAATATTTTACTAAAAAAATTTTTTCGGACAAAAAATGTATTTTAAAAAATATTAAATTAAAAAATAAATTTTTAAATAAAGATTGGAAAGTAAATATAATTAGGGAAAAATTCAAAAATACTAAACTCAAAAATATTAAAAAAATTAATAAAGCTTCAATTAATTCTAAAGAAATTAAAAAAAATGATATTTTTTTTGGCATAACAGGAAAACGTTTAAATGGAAATAAATTTGCAGATGATGCTATCAAAAAAAAAGCAGCACTTGCTATAATTGAAAAGAATTATGGTAAAAAAAATATTAAAAAAATTAAAGTTGAAAATACTTTAAAATTTTTATCAGAATTTTCTTATTTAATAAGAAAGACATCTAATATTCAGGCAGTTGCAATAACTGGTAGTACGGGAAAAACTTCACTAAAAGAGTTGTTGGGTCAATCATTAAATAAAATAAATCCAACGAGCTATTCTAATAGATCATATAATAACAAATATGGTGTTCCTTTAAGCTTATTTAACATTAATAATAAAAATTTTTTTGGCATTTTTGAAGTAGGAATGGATAAGAAAGGAGAGATAGACAGCCTAACAAAAATTATAAAACCCAATCTTGGAGTTATAACAAACGTATCTTACGCTCATATTAAAAATTTTAAAAATTTGAACCATATAGCAAATGCAAAATCAGAAATAATAAATAATATTTTAAGTGGTGGATCGATTATTTTAAATAAAGATGATCATTATTTTAATTTTTTTAAAAATAAAGCTTTGAAAAAAAATCTTAAAATAATTTCATTTAGCAAAAAAATTAATGCTGATATAAGATATATTAAAACCATAAAAAGCAAATCTAAATATCTATTATTTTTGTCAGTAAATAAAAAAATTATAAAATTAATACTAAAGGAAAATATTTTATCTTACTTGGATAATATATTGGCTACAGTTGCTGTAATTTCATATTTAGTTGGTCTGAAAAAAATTAAAAAAAATTTATTTTATAATTTTAATCCACCAAGTGGAAGAGGTGATATTAAAAAAATAAAATTAAAAAACAAAAAAATTAATCTAATTGATGAGAGTTATAACTCAAATCCTTTATCACTTAAGTTTGCTATAAATAATTTTGATAAAATGAATATTATTTCGAAAAATAAAAAAATTTTATTAGGAGATATGCTTGAATTAGGAAAATTTTCTAAAAAACTCCATAAAGACGTTATTAAAAATATAAATCAATCTAAAATTAATAAAGTATTTGTATATGGAAAATATATAGATAAAGCTTTCAACAAAATTAAAACACAAAAAAAAGGTAGAGTATTAAAGAGCAAAAAAGAGATTTTAAATTTTTTAAAAAATGATCTTAATAATAACGATTACTTAATGGTAAAAGGTTCTAACGCTACTGGCTTAAATATGATTTTTTCAAAAATTAAAAAAGGAAATTTTAATGTTGTATAGTTTATTTAGTAGTTTAATTGATAGCTATTCATTTCTCAATATTTTTAAATATTTAACTGTAAGAACAGGACTAGCTATGTTCACTTCTTTATTTGTTGTATTTATAATTGGAAATCCTTTTATAAAATATTTTTCTTTGAAAAAAATCCATGATCCAATAAGAAATGATGGACCCTCAGAGCATATTGTTAAAAAAATTGGAACACCAACAATGGGTGGGCTGTTAATTTTAATGGGTTTATTTTCTGGTGTCTTTCTATGGGGAGATTTGTCAAATCCCTATATGTGGTTATTAATTTTTGTTGTCGGCTCTTTTGGTTTTTTAGGAGCTTTAGATGATTATAAAAAAATTAAAAACAATAATTCAACTGGCTTATCATTAAGATTTAAAATTTTGATTCAAGTCTTATTGTCTTTGATAGCAATATTAATTTTGTATTTTTATTGCGATTCTCCAGAAATAAATTATCTATACTTTCCTTTTTTTAAAAACTTAGTAGTTAATTTAGGTTTTTTCTTTATCCCATTCTATGTTTTTGTAATTGTTGGTTCATCCAATGCAGTTAATCTAACCGATGGTTTAGATGGATTGGCAACAGTTCCAGTAATTCTAGTAGCTTCATGTTTTGCATTTATTAGTTACGTTACTGGAAATATTGTTTTTTCAGATTATTTACAAATACCATACATCGAGGATGTTGGCGAAATAACCATTTTTTGTGGGTCAATCATTGGAGCTTGCTTAGGTTTTTTATGGTTTAATGCACCACCTGCAAAAATATTTATGGGTGATACTGGGTCTTTGTCTCTTGGAGGTTCTTTAGGAGCAGTAAGCATTATAACCAAGCATGAAATTGTACTTGCTATAACAGGAGGATTATTTGTTCTTGAAGCGATTTCAGTAATAGTCCAAGTAGTTTCATACAAATTGACAGGCAAAAGAGTTTTTATAATGGCACCAATCCATCATCATTTTGAAAAAAAAGGATGGCCGGAATCTACCGTAGTTATAAGATTTTGGATTATTTCAATTATATTAGCGATGATAGGCCTTGCAACACTTAAATTAAGATAATGCTTAATTTAAGAAATAATTTTTATAATAAAAAAATATTAATTTATGGCTTTGGTAAAACTGGAAAGTCTTGTTTCAATTTTTTAAAAAAAAATAGAATAATTGTTTATGATGATAATTATAAGACCATACCAAGTAATATAAAAAATAAATATTCTTTAACTTTAAAAAAAATTAAAAAACAATTTTTTGACTATATAGTTGTAAGTCCAGGAATAAACATAAAAAACTGTGGTTTAAAAAATTTTATTATTAATAATAAAAATAAAATTATTACTGATTTAGATTTATTCTACTTTAAACATCGAGACAATCTAAAAATTACAATTACAGGAACAAATGGCAAGTCAACAACATCAAAATTATTATACGAAATTTTAAAAAAACATACTAAAAATGTAAAATTAGTTGGCAACATTGGAAATCCTGTGTTGTCACAAAAATCTATAAATTCAAAAACAATTTTTGTTATTGAAGCATCATCTTATCAAATAGAATATAGCAAATATTATAAAACTGATTACTCAGCGATTCTAAATATTGCCTCAGATCACTTAGAAAGACACGGCACAATAAAAAATTATATTAAGGCAAAATTTAAATTAATAAAAAATCAAAAAAAAAATGGATTTGCTTTTATTTATAAAAAAAATAAATATTTAACCAATTTGATAAATAAAACAAAAAGTTTGCCAAAAATAATTTCCGTAAATTTTAATAATATTAAACATATTAAAAAGAATATTTATAATTCAAATTTTTATAATGAAAATAATCTTCAAAACTTATCCTTTGTTTTAGAAATTTCAAAGCATCTAAAATTAAATAAAAAGAAAATGTTAAAAGCTATAAATTCTTTTAAAGTTTTAAAATATAGGCAAGAAATAATTTATAATAGCAGTAAATTGTTAATAATTAATGATTCTAAATCAACAACTTTCTCTTCAAGTATTAATTTACTTAAATCATATAAAAATATTTATTGGCTAGTAGGGGGATTATATAAAAAAGGTGATAGTTTTAAACTAAGAAAAGAAAATTATGAAACTATCAGAGCTTACATTTTTGGTAAGTATAAAAATTTTTTTATTAAGCAATTTAATAATAAATTAAGATTTAAATCATTTAGTAATATTCAGGCAGCTTTAAAAGAAATTATTAAAGATATAAAAAGTGAAAATTTTAATATTAATAGAAAAGAGATATTATTTAGTCCATCTGCAGCTTCATATGACTCTTTTAAAAATTTTGAAGAAAGAGGTAAATATTTTAATAATATAGTAAAAAAATTAAAAGTTATAAAAGTTATAAATGCAAATTAAAGAATACTATTTTAATAGTTTTTATGGGTGGTGGAAAAATATTGATAAGTTAATTTTAATTATAGTATTAGTTCTTTTTTTTCTAGGTCTATTTTTTTCATTAGTTTCTACATCATTGATTGCATCAAATAAATTGCAAACAAATAGTTATTATTTTTTTGTTAAGCATTTTATATTTGTTTTAGCTGGACTTTGCTTTTTGTTTAGTTTTTCAATTTTAGAGCAAGAAAAACTATTTAAATTATCTATAGTATTATTTTTTATATTTTTTGTATTGTTGGCATTAGTTCCATTCATTGGTGTTGAGGTTAAAGGATCTAAAAGGTGGATAGACATTGGCTCAATTGTTCGTTTACAACCAATTGAATTATTAAAACCATTTTTTGTTATTATTATTTCTTTGATACTAACTATAAAAAAATATCAAAATAAATATTTTAAATATCTTATTAGTATATTTCTTTTATTCCCTTTAATTTTTTTTTTAATTTCTCAACCTGATCTCGGGCAAACAATATTAATACTATCTACTTGGCTAGTTTTAGTTTTTGTTTCAGGTATAAGTCTAATTGTCTTTTTTTTATTTTTCTTTTTTTTTATTGGCTTTACTTCGTATCTGATTTTTTTTATTCCAAAATTTGAATATATAAAAATTAGAATGATGTCCTTTTTAGACTCATCTAGTGGAAATAATTACCAAACCGAAAAAGCATCCGAAGCAATTATTAGTGGGGGTTTTTTTGGAAAAGGAATAGGAGAAGGAACACTTAATAATAGAAT
>CEUZ01290812.1_pt1 | contig 10289 bp, 10 predicted proteins | sample 361511 | NCBI WGS metagenome assembly CEUZ01 (sample SAMEA2622822, study PRJEB7988) | marine metagenome | biome: marine biome (ENVO:00000447); feature: surface water layer (ENVO:00002042); material: "saline water (ENVO:00002010), including plankton (ENVO:xxxxxxxx)" | depth 5 m | reverse complement strand
GCAGGGTTCGAACCCGCGACCTACGGTTTTGGAGATTTGCTCAAACAAATAGCCACAACAATTCTCAATTAAAGATAACAATTATTTCAATGTGTTGACAAGATATTCTTGTTGTGTGCTATGGTGCGTTTATATCATTTTTTGCTGAAAAGTGTGCCATGAGTGTGCCACAGAAGGTTATTGTTGAATGCAGAAAGCCCCAACACTTTCAAAATTTTTAATTATTAGTGATGATCCATACATAACAGCTCAAATATCCTCCTTGTTGAGCAAAAGAGGGCATTATACCCCTGTATTAGATTGCCCAAGACTTACAAGACATGATGCTGACAATGAAGTTTTACGCCGCAATAATGTAGCCGCTCGCTTTCAACCTAACCCTATAATTTTTGCTAAAGCCGAACAAAAAGTTAAGGACAGTTTCAAAGAGAAGTTTCCCAATAAAATTGTCGAATATGTCGAAAGCATCGATGATTTAACAAATATCGAAAAACTGTCTGTTACCCGCCCTGAAGAAAAACTTACATGGAGTAAAAAGAACATAGGGGTTGGACTGTTATTAGCCCTACGTCAAAAAAAGGAAATTGTTTTTGCTGAAAACGGCACATCAGAAGATTGTGCCTACAGCGATTTAGAACACCTCGTTGTCTGTGAAGAAGGCGACGAATTAGCCCAAGTTATAGCCGCAAATTACGCTTACTCGATTGGTGCTGGATTATGCTTAATATCCGAACTGGAAGAAGGCAAAGCGGAGACGATATGTGAGGCATTTTATTCCTCTGCCGACCACGCCGATATAACCCAAACAGAGAAATTAGAACAACTAAAAGAAATGCTTCGAGAAGCATCTGCAAATATTCCTTTAGACGGTAAAAAAATGCTTACATTCATATCAGGGAAAATTCCGTGGGGTTTTGCATATCCAGAAATACCAACCACACACATATTTAATTATCCTGATATGGGAATCTCAATCCTTAATGCAATGATTCCAGAGCAACCCAACACTCAAGGTCTTTCTTTAGGAGTTATGATTGATCCTGAACAAGTAGAAGCGTCAGAGGTGGAAACAGTAAAGGAAAGCCTTGGGCAAAGAGGTATGATTTTAAAAACCCTGAAAGGCTCCGGAGCCAATGTCTACAACGTAACAAGGAACATAGGTCTTTTACCTTATGATTTTTTGCTAATTTCCACACACTGCGGTGATGCCAGCGGTTGGGAGTGGACATACGAATATAAAGATAGCGAGGGGATAGAAAGAACTCTTGTGACACATACGACTATAGGGGTTGGAAATATTCCACATGAAGACGAACTTCTGGAAGTCATGCAATTCAGCAAATTTACTTCTCTTGATGGTGTGAATTGGAATGATCCAAAGGCTAAAGAAGAACTTTATGTTGGTACTGCAATCTTAGATTATATCGAACGTAGTCGAGATATGGATGATTTCAAACCAGTTAAAAAAGTTCCTATAAATCGTGTCAGAGGCTCATCAGCACTTAAAATGTGGGACAATAATTATATCCCTGTGCCAGAACATATAGCAGGCGATTCTTTGCCAATAATTCTTAACAATGCCTGCTCTTCTTGGCACCGATTAGCAGGAGACTTTATATTTGGACAAGCGAGAGTATACATCGGCACATTGTTCGAGGTTATGGATGCACAAGCCTGTGAAATAGCGATTAAACTTACCAGCAAATATTTTGGCAAATCTCTGGCTGTTGCTCTATGGCGCGCTCAAAATGATGTATATCAGGACAGTATTAAACGCCCATACATTATGGTCGGCCCACATTTTCAAAGATTACGAATAACAAGTGAGGATAAAGCCAAAAGAGTATTTCAGAACATGACTAGAAGCGGCGCCAATATGGCGAGAAGCCTTAATGATAACAACAAAGATGACTTCGCTAACAAAAAGATCAAGGAAAACCTCGACTTTCTTAAAGCTGAAATAGAACTTGTCGCTAAAATGGTTTCAAAGCGGTATAAATAAAACACTATGAGAATTGAAGAAGAATTAGAAAAGACAGGTTACTTTTGGTTGCCGGATCGTGAGAACGACAAAAAACCTGGTATCCTTAAAATTAAAAATGGCGGAAGAATAGAATTAGAAATCATCGGGAATTTTGATGAAGATTTAACACTGTTTAACAAGGAGTTTGATCTTCCAAGGATCGTTGGTTTCGTAGAGGGTGATGGTAACGTAACCTTAGAACGTTGTTTTTACACAAGCAAAAATCTTTCATTCGGCGGCATATCCAAATCTAAAATATATGTTTCGATGGTGTTGAGCGGCGCCGCATGGGAAAAAGATGAATCCGTTATGTTCTCAACACTTGCATTTAGTGTTGATTGCTTAGATGAGTGGGTAGGCATTAGCGGAATTAACGTCCAGCATGATTGGAAGAACAAAACTGCACAGATAGACTATTCTCCCCCTGAAGACATCTCTATCTCTTTAGGTGAAGGCTTCACGCTCAATATATGTTTTGGCTGGACGCTTCCTGGGGTTCCTAACATCACTGAAGCAAAAGTCAGCCAAAACGTCTATTTTAAACTAACTTCTGAAACAATAAGGCCTCTTAAAGACTTTACAGAGATGGCTTTCAAAATCACAAATTTGATGTGTTTTGCAATCGACGATACTGTTGCCATGAAGAATTTAGTTGCTACATCACCTGAACTTACAATTCAGATCAGTGAAGACAAAAATAGACCTGCCCCAATCAAAATATATTACGAAAGCCAGCCATATTCGGAGAACAAACCCAAAAAAGCCTGGCATGATATGCTCTTTAATTATAAAGCAATTTCTATTCATGCAGATAAGATTTTTAATAACTGGTTGATCGCTTATGAGACGTTGTCTCCAGCCATGGCTCTTTATTTTTCGACGAAAACAGAAGCCCAAAGATACATTGACGGAAAGTTTTTAGCACTGGCTCAAGGCTTAGAGACGTATCATAGACGCACTTCTGATGAAGTGTTGATGGAGGAGTCGCAGTACGAGAGTTTGAAACAAGAAATTATAGAGAATTGCCCTGAAGAACATCAAGATTGGTTATCTGGTAGGTTAAGGTATGGGAATGAAATCAGCCTGAACAAACGCCTGAAAGCAATCGTTGAGCCATTCAAAAAATATTTAGGTAACAGCACCGAAAGGGCAAAACTTTTAAGGAAAATCGTCGTCACGCGTAACTATTTGACACATTACAGTGCAGAATTAGAAAAGGACGCTGTGAAAGGAAGAGACTTTTGGGTAATCTGCCAAAAAATGGAAGCGATATTTAGTCTACACTTCCTATCGGTAATAGGCTTCACAGAGGAAGAAATTGAAGCAATCGCGAGTAATAGCCGTGCGTTACAGCAAAAATTAGAGGCAAAATAATTTAAAAACCACACTTTTAATCCGGCAGTCTATCAGGCAAGGCACGAACGGCTCTAATGACTTCTGGGTATTCGCTTGTTATGTACGGTACATTTGAAACGGCATCATTTACTCGTGCTTGGATTTCAGGAGTGTCGAGGCCTATAAGTTTTTTCAAACCATATTTGCTAAGGCCGTATCTTGCAACAGCGCCACCGCCTGTGTTCATGTCATAAGTATAGCCTGTATTCATCATTGTATTGAGCAATTCAATTAGGCTTCTGTCATTGGCCACCCATTCATCTAATGTTCTTCTGGCTTCTTCAGCGTTTAAACGTAGCCACATAAAAAGCATGGGTGCGGCGTGATTATGCTCGAGCCAACGTTCATTACGGTCATGCCTAGCCCAAAGAGAAATCTCTTTCTCCACTTTTTCCTTTAATTTTGTAAAATCACTTTCTGTGAGTTTTACATTTAAAGGATAGTCGCTTTTGGACATCTCGGGATCGTACTCAATATGACCGTTTTCCATTGCCGCCTTTTCAAATAAGTGCATGGGTAAATAAATTACTCCATCACTTATCCAGTGCGATAATAAATCGCTCAGGGCTTGGGGCCTATTTTTTTCAGGCTGAGAATTAATAAGTTCTACCGCAAACATAAGGATTGATACAACTTCCCCCTCATTATCAAAATTTTTGCCCAGTGATCTCAAAAGTGGCAATGCTTGCGTCTGCCAATCAAACGGTTCTTTTTCATTGTGTTCTTTCAGGTCGCGAATGACATATCGAGGCATATATCCACCAAATGCCCGAACCTTTTGCAAAACTTTCCCTCGCCCTTTATCGCTTCTTGCTTTCAATAAGTCAGAAACAATTTCCGGTATCTCTGTGGCTGGGTTCTGTTCGTATTTAAAATACATCTCCATGAAATCAGGAATACCCATCCGAAAGGATTCCCTCTCTGTATCACTGAAAGAATAGGAATTATCAAACTGTAAGGCTGGGAACACTATACGAAGGATATTTACTATTTTTTCTTTTGTTTCTTTATCGCCGCGTATTTGATCTTGGATATAACCTTCTTCCGGCAACTCACCTCTATGTCCTAAAGGATGAGTATTAGTATCGGTGCCAACCAGCCTTCTACCTCCGCTTAAAACAGCGTTACGATGAAGCCATAGCCAATCCCAAAGTTCAGGTTGGTATTCCATCAAGTAAGACGCCACTAAAATGTCTGCGGGATCACTTTTATTTTCCAGCATCGTTACCATGTGAAGTGATCGGTTTATAACTCTCTCTCCCACGCGCAAAGAGGTGAATAGCGTGGCGATAGCTGGAGAAATCCTTTGCCAGTATGGTTTTTGGTTAAAATCGCTACCGTAAATCTCGGATACCATTTTATAAAATCTGTCAAAAGTCATGCTTGCAATAGCATGGTCGGCTGGACGAGGCAGTTGATAAGCCGCCTGCACGACTTTTTGAAGATATCCCTCTCCATAAATGGAAGCCTCTTCTTTACTTGCGTGTTTACCAGCCAAGTCACCCAGTGCATTAATTACATGCTTACGATCATAGCCCACTAAATAAATAACCTTTGGAAAGTCTGCTATCATGCGCATTAATTGCACCATAGAACGGACCTCTTCTGGATTGAGTCTGTCTAAGTCCTCTATCGCAACTACGATGTGTGAAAACGGTAAATCCTCACTACCTAACTTTTTCTGAACTTCTTTTTTTAGCTGATCTAAAGTTTTGGTAGATAATGAATCTTCGTAATCTTCTAAAATATCGGCATAATCACGCAGTAAATCTGAAACCCCAATCAGCGCTTTTTCGGTATCTTCCATCGCGTGCGGAGAGCGCAACCAATCGTAGACAAGCCATAATAAAAAGGCCGTTCCAATAGAGATTTGAGGAATGAAATTTGTCAGGTAGGCAAGAAGGTAAAAAATACCCGCAAGACCAAACAATGCTAATCTACGAGCCAGTCGATTTTTAATAAAAAAATCAACAATCGATTTTATTGGTTTCAGTTTATTTTTTAGCCAAAAAAAGAATTTTATAGGTTTTGTTCTGACCTCACGCTCAATAAATGTCGCCAAATCCCTGAGAAATAAACTAGCAAGATGTTCGTTATCGGTGAAGTGCCAAGGGTTGAATACCATCCATTTTATAGGTTTAGCGCTTTCATTCTGATTGTATTCTTCAATTTCTCTTCGGATTAAGTCTATGGCATAACTTTTACCCTCACCCCATGCGCCTTCAATACCAATGACGAAACACTCGTCCTGTGGCGATGCTGTAATCAGTTTTGCAATACCTTTGGCAAAAGGCTTTCTACGTAATTCGTCATCAAGGGGTTCATTAACCTTGATATTTCCTGAGAGCAAAGAGAATTGCTTATTTTTCTGAGGTTTCTTCTTTGTAGTCATGCTGAGGATTATAATTCTCCATACGGATAAAAAACAGTCTTAATACTTATAAGCATTGAATTTTTTGGCGTTACAGCCTACTAATCAAGATGGTTGGTAATTTTACCAACTGGGGCGTGATAACCCCACCTGTGCGGCTAACAGCATCGAGCCGTAATTGCGATGCCTTCTCGACCTATGTCGGGGAGGCGGACGGAATACAATAGCGCTTAGCGTGAATACGCCGCGCCATTCACAGGATGGTTATCAACTCCCCGGCTCTCGTGAGAAATCACGGAGCCGTTTCCGTAAACAAAAGGGAGTTTTGATATGAACAAAATCTTATTATCGTTATTGGCAACAGTTTTGCTAACTGCCTGTGGCACGACAGACGCAGTAAACTATGGCAAGTTGAATGAACCCATTCCATCGGACAAAGCGCGAATTATTGTAGAGCGTGACAATAGCCTATTGTATTTAGCGGCGGCAGTGGATGTGCGATCCAATGGCACAAAAATCGCGAGCCTAGGGCGTGGCGGAAGCGTTGTGCACAATATTTCAAAAGGTCAAAACACACTTTCAGTATCAACGCCAACAGCTTTCGGACAGTTTGTAGTCAGCTTCGATGCAAAAGCAGGAGAAACATATAATTTCCAAGTAACGCCTCGTGGCAGCAACATTATGGGGGGATACGGCATGGGCATGTTGGGCGATGCCATCAACGCCAGTGTCTCCGAACAATCTGGTTACTTTCAAATAAGTCCCAAAGATTCCCAGTAATGAGAACTGCGATTATCGCCGCTCTTATCCTAGGGTTTCTTGTCATTGGCGGGAAAGCCCATGCGTGGTTTTGGTCGGATGAAAAAGACCGTGCCTGCGGCTCTATTGAATGGGAGGTGCAAAACGCCGCCCAATGTTTGGCTCATCGAAATATGTGGGAGCGCTGGGATGAGATCAATAAGATTTACAGAGGTGATCCTGAGAATAGCGTTGGCACTGTTGGGTGTCCCATTTTCATACAAAAAATAGCGCGATATGGCTTTACAGAAAGAAAAGTGGAGAAACAGATTTTTGGGTTTTTTGTACAGAACTATGACGAGGCTGGAAGCATCAAATACAAATTCAAAGAATTTACAGGCAGGGACTTTTGTGATGTTGCGGAAGAAAGGGGATGGATTGCTATATATCTGAAATTAAACAAGCAGGAAAATGACCAGAATTGAGCGCCCAATTTGATAGGAACTAAATCGGGTTTTGTAAGACCTTTTGCATTTCACGATCCACAGCGTCTGCAATCGCTTGAGAATGTTTGTTGATTTCATGGTCTGCTTTCTCTTCGTTGTCGCCAACAAAGGTCACGCGGGACATTTTGGGCATGTGGAATTCCATCAAACTCAACATACACTGAAAAGCGGCTTTGGGATCATCCTTCGCCATTTCGTTCAACCAATCAGACATATTATCCAAGTTATCATCGATTAGTTGTGCGAGAGCCTTTTTCATTGCTTTCGTAGAACGGTTTGTTGAACCTTTCGGCCTGCCGTTCGGATTTCCTGACTCTCCTTTTTCAAATGGCATTGTAAACCTATTGTTTTTTACAGTTGGCACTACTTATTTAGCGATGAATAATTTCCAAACTTTTTCGCCGCGCGCATTTTTTGATTTCTGCATGATAAATTTTGCACCGGAATCGCCTTTGCCCTCAAAATAGAGGTTTCCGTACTTTGATTTTTTCTCAGTCATCTCTGCTAAAATTGTTTCTTTTTTTTTCATTTGATCTCTTAAAAACTAATATGTTTGTAGTGTGAAGCCTGATCTCAGGCATAGGACGACAGCCCAGCTAAAAAGCTGAGCCGTTCCCTCTGCCTTGCGTATATGCTTGCCGGAGCCAGCCCTCGCACAGGCCTCTGACATCACAATGTCTCTATTGAGTCAGAGTTGGTGACTACTTATGACGACAAGAGAATATCGCCAGTGATCCCGCTTTCACCCTAGGACTGCGGTTGCCTTGATCACAGCCATAGTAGGCCGTACTACTTCATGCGCTACCGTCTTACCCGACCACATGAAGAGAGCAGTTATTAAACTGCAACACTATTTTGCTCCTCTATACATTTGAAAAATTCAATTTCATCAATTAGGACTTTTGCACCCACACGACGAATGCAACGGGCGAACCCGTTTTTATCAGCGTGAAAAATTCTGTGGCGCATCCCACCTTCGGGAAACGCCGGATATTTTGCAGAGAATTGCCTAACAGTAAGCAGGCTTGGTATCGTTTCTGACATTTTGTTTCCTTGTGTTTATTTGCTGGGTTTTGTTGTCCCGATTTAAATAAACCATAGAAAACACTGAGTTTGTGTTCTTGTTTAAGTCAGGAACATTTTTTGCGTGAGAGGCTCAGTATTTTTCTAATTTCATCATCATCTTTTCTCATAGACTGAAGATATCTAGTTACGCTAGGACGTCCTATACCAGCCTCTTTTGCCAAAGATTCGTGTAAGGGTTTAGGGAGACCACTTTCGCTTTTGGCAAATTTTATAAGAGCCTTTTTTATACGCTTTTTAGCCTCTGCTTTTTGTAGTATCGCTCGATTTACTCGACCTTCTACTCTATTTTTCTCTTTGCTTAATAAGAGTTTTGATTTTTCAACTAATGACTTTTGTATTTCTTCTCTTATTCCAACTAACTTCACACCCCAATAAGCCATCATTAACGGCTCATTTTCAGGGTTGGCTTTAATAGATATTGCTATCGCTACCGACAGCACATGGTCAAACCTGGGCGACTTTTTGTCATTCAGATAATGCTGTAAAGGTTCATAATTTTCGGCAAACAACTTGTACAAAAGATCGGCGGCTGACCTTGCACCTTCATCGCACTCCCAGGGCTTGATGAGACTCTTTTCTTTTTCAGATACATTTAAAATATACTCCCTATAACTCTGAGGAGCAGGATAATCTTCACCATGTAATAAACTACGAGCCGTACGGACAAGTTTATGCGGCCTTGGAGGATATACACCCTGCTGTTCTTGCCACAACCCGAATATTCGATTGAGATTTGATCTTATTTCCCGCTTTTTGGTAGAGGGAATCTCATTAAAGGTTTCAGTAAAAACCTGCTGAGCCGCACGTATTTCAGCATGTCGAGAAAGACTCGATATGCACATATCATGTTTTTCATTTGAATATTCATCATACATTGCCAAAAACCTTTTCATTCATGCTGTTTACGACTGAACTTGTGTGAGCGTCCGATAAATGGGCATAGCGTTTAACCATCGCTAGGGTTTTATGACCCAAGACTTCGGCTATTTCCGCTAGAGATGCTCCATTCATCGCCAAATAAGAGGCCGCACTATGGCGAAGATCGTGAAATCTAAAATCCTCAATACCAGCCTCTTTCAGTGCGCCTTCCCAACTTCTTTTAATTTCATAGGCTTTATCACCTCTTTGAGAAGGGAAGAGCATATCAGTATCAATTCGTCTGATCTTTCTATGCTCACACACTAATGACAAAGCATGACCTGTAAGAGGAACAACTCGCCGCTCTTTGTTTTTCGTCTCATGCAGAATAATTTTTCCTTTGTCCAAGTCCACATCACGCCACCGGATATTGAGTATTTCACTCTTTCTCATTCCGGTGCTGATCGCTAACACGATTATCAAATAGGTATGAGGATAGGGCGCATTTTTACAGGCTTTTAAAAGTGAATTACGCTCTTCATCGCTTAGGAATCTGACACGCCCTCTGGGTTCCTGTAATTTCTTTATTTTACGGAAAGGGTTGTCTTCCAGCCATTCCCACTCATTTGTAGCAATAGTGCAAACATGGCTCATAACAGCGATATAGCGGTTAACTCGTGATGCACTGATAGGAACAGGTCTTTTTATGCCTGTTTCTTTATCAATACGCTCGACTGTCCGCTTTGCGATTAGGTCAATTTTGTCCGTGATAACGGATCGGCTCAAATCTGCCAGTACACAATAACCCAAATTCTGCTTCCACCAGTTTAGAGTAGTGGCAGTGTCTTTGTATCGCTTAGGTCGTTCTCGTTTCAGCTTATCAATGTAACGGTCAATCATCTCGGCGACTGTATGCTTCTGCGAGACAGATGTTTTGAAATAACGCCGCTCACGCATGGCGGCTTCGGTGGACTGCGCCCACATTCTTGCATCAGTAAGACGTTTGAATGTTGCTCTGGCCTCTGGGTGTCCTTTTAAGCGCACCTGGACGCGATAAGAAACCTCTCCTGATGGTGCTTTTCTCTTTTGAATTGATGCCATTGTTTTCACTCCTTTTCTCAATCAAAAATGCGATCCACGGATGTCTAAACCGTGGGTCAATTTAAAATTGCTTAGCAAAAACAATGGTTTGAAATTTAAGTGCAAGAGTGCGGCACACTCATGGCACAAATTACCATTAATTCTTGCCAAACAAGAACTGTGTCGCATTTTCTCTTTCGAATTTTATTTGAGCAGTTTTTCCAAACTGTGC
>CEUZ01028756.1_pt1 | contig 10296 bp, 8 predicted proteins | sample 361511 | NCBI WGS metagenome assembly CEUZ01 (sample SAMEA2622822, study PRJEB7988) | marine metagenome | biome: marine biome (ENVO:00000447); feature: surface water layer (ENVO:00002042); material: "saline water (ENVO:00002010), including plankton (ENVO:xxxxxxxx)" | depth 5 m | reverse complement strand
GCTGCTTTTGGTGCTGCTCCTGGTGCTGCTTTTGGTGCCGCTCCTGGCGCCGCCCCTGCTACCGCTCCTTCTGCTGCAGCTTTCTTATCAGCCGGTGTATGACCAGAAAATTTTCTTGTTGGTGAAAATTCTCCTAATTTATGACCAACCATTTCTTCAGAAATCGTAATTGGAATAAAAGTTTTTCCATTATGAATTAAAAAACTATGTCCGACAAATTCTGGGATAATTGTAGAATTTCTTGACCAAGTTTTAATAGGCATTTTTTTTGACTGCTCTTTCTGTTTATCAACTTTTTTTAATAAGCTGGGATGAACAAATGGTCCTTTCCAAATACCTCTACTCATTTTCTAATCCTTTTTTTTCTTCTTGAAATTATAAATTTATCACTTTTCTTTGGCTTTCTAGTTTTTAATCCTTTTGCGGATTGTCCCCATGGAGAAACAGGACTTCTTCCACCTGAAGTTTTTCCTTCTCCACCACCATGCGGGTGATCAACTGGATTTTTAGCAACTCCTCTGACCAATGGTCTTTTGCCCTTCCATCTGTTTCTTCCGGCTTTGCCAATTTTAATATTTTTTTGATCTGGATTTGAAACAACCCCTATTGTTGCTTTACAGTTACTTCTCACTTTTCTAGTTTCTCCTGAAGAAAGTCTAATAATTGCATATTCATCGTCAAAGCCTGATAAAGTTACCGATGCACCGGCTGATCTAGCAAGTTTTCCACCGTTACCTTCTATCAGCTCTACATTATGTACCTGTGTACCCGGAGGTATATCTCTTAGAGGCATACAATTACCAATTTTTATTTCTTTATTGTTTCCAGAAACTATATTGTCTCCAACCTGTAAATTTTGAGGGCAAATAATATAATTTTTTGAGTTATCATCATACCTAACCAAGGCAATATAAGAAGTTCTATTCGGATCATATTCTATTCTCTCAACTTTGGCTTTGATATCATTCTTGTTTCTAAGAAAATCGACAATCCTATATCTTTTCTTATGGCCAGATCCTTTAGCTCTAGACGTAATTCTTCCTAAATTATTTCTGCCTCCTGAAGAAACTTTTCCTCTTGTTAAGGATTTGAACGGAGATCCTTTCCAGATGTTTTTTTTATCAACAAGAATTGTTCCTCTAGTTGACTTTGTGTAAGGCTTGTATGTTTTTAAACTCATATCTTTATAATTTAAACTCCAGTTGCCAGATCAATGTTTTGTCCTTTTTTTAAAGTAACTATTGCTTTTTTAAACCCTTTTTTTGTAGCAAGTTTCCCTCTAACAAGTTTGCTTTTAGATTTATTTTTTATTGTATTTACCTTCACAACTTTAACTTTAAATATTTTTTCTATGTTTTTCTTAATGCTCGATTTTGATGCATTTTTATGAACTTTAAAAACTACTTTATTATACTCGGATAAAGCTGTGGCCTTTTCAGTAATAACCGGTGATTTTATTGAATCCAAATAATTAATTTTTTTCATTAATAAGCCTTTTTTGAATATTCTTTATTGAACTTGTGGTAAATAAAACGTTTTTAAATTTGAATAAATCGTAAATATTAGTACCTTCTTCGTTTATTAATTTTACATCTTTAATGTTTCGAACAGATTTAATAATGTTTTTGTGTGTCTCTTTGTCGGACACAATTAGCACGTTGTTTAAATTATTTTTGACTAAAAAACTATTAAAAATTTTTGTTTTCTTTATTTCTTTTTTTATGTCTTGAAAAATATAAAGCTCTTTGTTCGTATTCTTCTTTGAAATGGATTGGGCTAAAGCAATTTTTCTTATTTTTTTATTGATCTTCTTAACTTTATAATTGTCCCCTTTAGGCCCATGGGCAATACCTCCTCCAATAAAAATTGGCGCTTTTCTACTAGAGTGTCTGGCACCTCCTGTTCCTTTTTGAGCGTAAATTTTTCTAGTCGATCCAATAACTTCATTTCTTTGCTTCGTTTTTGCCAATCTTTTTTTGGAATGATTTAACTGCCAGTCAATAACGTACTTTAAAAGCCTGTTATTTGCTTTTAGTCCCATCAAATTATCTGAGACTTTAAGAGTTTCTGATTTATTTCCTTCAAGATTTAAAACTTTAATATTCATATTTATTTCTTTTTGCTTTCTTGTTTTTTTGGTTCAGTTTTTGCAGCAACTTTTTTTGTATCAGTTTTTGGAGCCGGTTTTTTTTCTGAAGGTTTTGTTGTTTCCTTTTTGCTTGATATTTTTGCTGTTTGTTCTTCTTTTTCTTTAATAGTTTTTTTATTAATTAATTTTATTGATTTTCTCAAATACACAATCGTATTTTTTGATCCAGGTATCGAACCTTTTATGTAAATCAGATTATTTTCTAAATCTGATTTAATAATTTCTAAATTCAACATTGTTCTAAATTTTGATCCCATATGACCTGCCATTTTTTTTCCCTTGAATACTTTACCTGGATCTTGTCTTTGGCCTGTCGAACCATGAGATCTGTGAGAAACAGAAACTCCATGTGTAGCTCTTAGACCTGCAAAATTGTATTTTTTCATAACACCTGCAAATCCTTTTCCGATAGTTTTAGATCTTACGTCTATAAACTTAACATCTTTAAAAAGTTCTAGTCCGACTTCGCTTCCAACTTTGTAATCGTCGGTTTTCTCTACCCTATATTCTTTGAGAATTTTTTTTGGTTCAGTGTTTTTTTTAGTAAAAAAGCCCTTCATTTGATTATTGAGTTTGGAATTTTTAATTTTTAGAAAACCTACTTTTATAGCTGAATAACCATTTTTTTCTTTACTATAAATGTCTATAACTCTCCCTTTCTCAACTTTCAGGACTGTTACCGGAACAGAAGTTCCTGAGCTAAAAAACTCTCTTGTCATTCCTATTTTTGTTCCAATCAATCCTAGAGTCATAGTTATATTTTTATTTCTATATCAACTCCTGAGGCCAAATCTAATTTCATTAAAGCCTCTACTGTCTGTGGAGTAGGTTCAACAATATCAATTAACCTTTTGTGCGTTCTTGTTTCGAATTGTTCTCTGCTCTTTTTGTCTATATGCGGTGATCTCAAAACTGTAAATTTTTCTATTCTTGTAGGCAAAGGAATAGGACCTTTTACTTGAGCACCTGTTCTCTTTGCTGTATTTACAATTTCTTGGGTTGATATATCTAAAATTTTATTATCGTATGCCCTAAGATGTATTCTAATATTTTGTCTATCCATTTTTATGCCATTTTTTTTGTTACTTCGTCTTGAACATTTTGAGGAACTTTTTCGTAGTGATCAAAAAACATAGAGTATTGTGCTCTGCCTTGCGACATTGATCGAAGATTATTTATATATCCAAACATGTTTGCCAAAGGAACCATTGCACTTATTACTGTTGCGTTTCCTCTTTTGTCAGTAGTTGAGACTTGTCCTCTTCTGCTATTTAGATCGCCTATAACATCTCCCATGTAGTCTTCGGGTGTTATTACCTCTACTCTCATTACCGGTTCTAAAAGCTTAAGTGTTGCTTTTGTGCAAGCTTCTCTAAAGCAGTATCTTGAAGCTATTTCAAATGCCAAAACACTTGAATCAACATCGTGGTGCAGCCCATCAACTATTGTAACTTTGTAATCTATCATTGGAAATCCCGCTAATATTCCATTGTCTGCTACACTTTCGATTCCCTTTTCAACGCCCGGTATAAATTCTTTAGGTATTGCCCCACCTTTAATCTTATTTTCTATCTCTCTGCCTTTACCAGGTTCCAATGGTTCAACCGTTAATTCAACTTTTGCAAACTGTCCTGCACCACCACTTTGTTTTTTATGTATATAAACGTTTGAAACCGGTTTTAAAATTGTTTCTCTATATGCAACTTGTGGTGCGCCTATATTAGCTTCAACTTTAAATTCTCTTTTCATTCTATCGACAATAATATCTAGATGTAATTCTCCCATGCCTTTTATAATCGTTTGCCCTGACTCTTCGTCCGAAGTAACCCTGAAAGATGGATCTTCTTTTGCCAATCTGCCCAAAGCCTCTCCCATTTTTTCCTGATCTCCTTTTGTTTTTGGTTCCACTGCAATTTCAATAACTGGATCTGGAAATTCCATGGGTTCTAAAACAACCGGGTCATCTTCATTGGATAGTGTATGACCTGTAATAGTATATTTAAGACCAGCTAAAGCAACAATGTCTCCTGTGTTTGCTTCTTTTACATCTTCTCTACTATTGGCGTGCATTAACAACATTCTACCTACTCTTTCTTCTTTGTCTTTTGATGTATTATAAATTCCAGTTCCAGATTTTAAAGTTCCTGAATAGATTCTTATAAATGTCAAAGAACCAACAAAAGGATCGTTTGCAACTTTGAAAGCTAAAGCTGAAAAAGGTTCTTTATCATCAAATTTTCTTTCAACTTCGTCTTTTGAATTTGGCTTTGTGCCTTTGATTGAATTTATATCTTTTGGACTTGGTAAAAAATCTACAACCGCATCAAGTAAAGGTTGAACACCTTTGTTTTTAAAAGCTGAACCAGTTAACACCGGTACAAAATCAAATTTTAGACATCCTTTTCGTATACAAGCAATAATATCTTTTTCCGCTATCTCTTTACCATTGAGATAATCATCCATTAATCTTTCATCTTGTTCTACTGCTGTCTCTATTAATTCTTTTCTATATTTTTCTGCTTGTTCTTTTAGATCGGCCGGTATGTCTACATATTCAAATTCTGCTCCAAGCTTTTCATCTTTCCATATGATCGCTTTCATTTTAACTAAATCTACAACACCTTTTAGAGAAGATTCTGTTCCAACAGGAATTTGCATGACAAGAGGTTTAGCTCCAAGTCTGTCCTTAATCATTTCAACGCAGTTGAAAAAATCTGCTCCTGTTCTGTCTAATTTATTCACAAAACAAATTCTTGGAACCTTATATTTATCAGCCTGTCTCCAAACAGTTTCTGATTGGGGTTCAACGCCTGCCACTCCATCAAAAACCGCGACAGCTCCATCTAATACTTTTAGTGATCTTTCTACTTCAATTGTAAAATCTACGTGTCCCGGCGTGTCAATAATATTTATTCTGTGCTCTCGCCAAAAACAAGTTGTAGCTGCAGAGGTGATTGTAATTCCCCTTTCCTGTTCTTGTTCCATCCAATCCATTGTTGCCGCACCATCATGAACTTCACCTATCTTATGACTCTTTCCTGTATAGTATAATACTCTCTCTGTAGTAGTTGTTTTTCCGGCATCAATGTGAGCCATGATACCAATATTTCTATATTTTTCTAAAGTATGAGTTCTGGTCATATTATTACCACCTAAAATGAGCAAAAGCCTTGTTTGACTCTGCCATCTTGTGAGTGTCCTCTTTTTTTTTAACTGCTGATCCTTTTTTTTGAGAAGCGTCCATTATTTCGTAATATAATTTTTCAGACATTGATTTGTTTTTTCTTTTTCTTGAAGCATCTAACAACCATCTTAATGCTAAAGCCTGTGATCTATTTGCCTTAACTTCTACCGGAACTTGATAGGTAGCTCCACCAACTCTTCTTGATCTAACTTCTAAATTTGGTCTCACATTATTTACAGCAGAGTTAAATACTTTAAGGGGATCTTCGTTTTTAGATTTCATTTTATCTAGCGCTGTATATAAAATTTTTTCAGCCGTTGATCTTTTTCCGTCATACATTATTGAGTTTATAAATTTTGAAACCACTTCAGATCTATATTTTGGATCAGAATAATTTTTTCTTTTTGGAGCTCTTCTTTTTCTAGACATAAAATTGATTATTTTGGTTTCTTTGTTCCGTATAGAGAACGTCTTTTTTTTCGTGCAGCAACACCCTGTGTATCAAGGTTACCACGAAGAATATGATATCTTACGCCAGGTAAATCTTTTACCCTCCCTCCTCTTATTAAAACGACTGAGTGTTCTTGTAAATTATGACCTTCTCCTGGAATATATGCAGTCACTTCATAACCATTTGACAGTCTTACCCTAGCAACTTTTCTTAATGCTGAATTGGGTTTTTTAGGCGTAGTTGTATAGACTTTAATGCAAACACCTCTTTTGATTGGTTGTTTTTCTAGAGCAGGAACTTTATTTCTTGATAAAGGTTTCACCCTAGGCTTTCTCAACAATTGATTTATCGTCGGCATAATTTTTAATATTTTTGATTAAGTAAAAAGCAGAATAAAACTAGACTAAACCTAATTTTTAGTTACTGTTTAAGGTCAAAAATAACCTTACTTTTAACTATCAAAATTGCGCTAAACTACCATTGAAGAAACAAAAGTCAATCAATAATAGAATAAAAAACTTTGATATATTTGATGTTTTTAACTTATAACTGGCTTTTTGTTTCTTGGTTTTCTGTTTGTCGTTTTTCTAATTCGGCAAGCCTGATTTTGTCTTCTTCCCGGGCTTTCTCGTCTAATAAATTTTTAGAGAAACCGGTTCCTGCGGGTATCAATCTTCCTACAATAACATTTTCTTTTAAACCCTCAAGGTTATCAACTTTACCTTTGATTGCAGCTTCAGTTAAAACTCTTGTCGTTTCTTGAAACGATGCTGCGGAAATAAAAGAATTAGTTTGCAAAGAAGCTTTAGTGATTCCTAGCAAAACTCTTTCGCTAGAAGCAGGCTTTTTATTATCTTTTGATAAATTGTCATTAATCTCTTCCAATTTAATTCTGTCAATTGACTCCCCGTTCAAGAGTGTTGAATCGCCTGGATCTTTTATTTTAACTTTCTTTAACATCTGTCTGACTATAGTTTCAATATGTTTGTCGTTAATAACAACTCCCTGCATTCTATAAACTTCCTGGACCTCACTAACAAAATATTCTGTTAAGGCCTCTACCCCTTTAATTCTTAATATATCATGTGGAGCAGGGTTACCGTCTAACAAATTTTCTCCTTTTTTAATTTTTTCACCCTGGTTAAAATTAATGTGCTTGCCTTTTGGTATTAAATAATTTGAGGTTTCGCCTTTTTCTGAAACAATTGAAACTCTCTGTTTTCCTCTAATCTCTTTACCAAATTGTATTGTTCCGTCATTTTCTGCGATTATTGCGCTGTCTTTTGGTTGTCTCGCTTCAAACAGTTCTGCAACTCTTGGCAGTCCTCCTGTTATGTCTTTAGTTTTTGAAGTTTCTTTTGGCAGTCTTGCCAAAACATCTCCTGCTGAAATACTTTGACCATCTTTTACTGACAATATTGAATAAGGAACTAAATAATATCTAGCTTCATTATCATCTGCTTTTTTTATTACCTCTCCATCTTTATTTCTTAAAGTAATTCTTGGTTTTAAATCCGAGTTTTTAGATTGAGATCTCCAATCAAGAACAGATTTGGACGCTATTCCGGTTGCATCATCTACAGTTTCAGTCAAAGAAACACCTTCTATTAAATCCATGTAGTTAACTAAACCACTTTTCTCTGCTATTACAGGTAGCGTATATGGATCCCACTCACAAAGTTTCTTTCCTTTTTTTACCTTGTCTCCATGTTCGTAAAAAAGTTTAGCACCATAAGGAATTTTGTATAACGCCAATTGTCTTCCATCTTCATCTTCGAGTGATAGCTGAGTATTTCTTCCCATAACTATGATATTATTTTTTGAATCACGTATTAAATTTTTGTTACTAATCTTTAATGTTCCATCAGTCAATGTTACTACGGCTGACTCTTCTTTTATCTGAGCTGTACCTCCTACGTGAAAAGTTCTCATTGTTAGCTGAGTTCCGGGTTCGCCGATTGATTGAGCAGCTATCATTCCTATAGCTTCTCCAATGCTTACTATTTTTCCTCTCGAAAGATCTCTGCCATAACACATTGCACATACTCCTCGTTTAGACCCGCATGTAATAACAGAATAAACTTTTATAGATTTAACTCCTGCAGAATCTATTTTTTCACATATGTTTTCATCAATCATAGATTTTTTAGGTACAATAATTTCCCCATTCATTGGATTTTTAACGTTTTCAGCGGCTACCCTTCCCAAAACTCTTTCTGACAAACTTACCAAAACGTTTCCTCCTTCTATAATTTCCGACAAAGTAATAGAAGATCTAGATTTTGGATCACATTCTTTTTTTGTTATTTGAAGATCTTGTGCCACATCACACAATCTTCTAGTTAAATAACCAGAGTTGGCTGTTTTTAAAGCCGTATCTGCCAAACCTTTCCTTGCACCGTGTGTAGAATTAAAATATTCCAAAACAGTTAAACCTTCTTTAAAATTTGAAATTATTGGAGTCTCGATTATTTCTCCAGAAGGTTTTGCAATAAGTCCTCTCATGCCAGCTAATTGTTTCATTTGTGCTGAAGATCCTCTTGCTCCGGAATCTGCCATCATAAATACGGAATTTGTTTCTATTCTTCCGTTAGGATATATTTTTTCTGCCGAGGCAATTTCTTTCATCATTTCATTGGCAATTGAATCTGTACATTTTGACCAAATGTCTACTACTTTGTTGTATTTTTCTCCTCTTGTTATTAAACCGTCCTGATATTGTTTCTCATATTCTTTTATTTGTTTTTTTGTTTCGGTAACTAATTTTTCTTTAGTTTTTGGAATTATCAAATCATTTTTTCCAAAAGAAATACCAGCTTTAAAAGCATGTTTAAAACCCAAGTCTTTTATTCGGTCACAGAATATGACCGTTTGTTTTTGTCCACAATAACGATAAACAATATCAATTATTTCTGACACTGCTTTTTTGGTCAAAACTCTGTTTACCAAAGAAAATTTAATTTGATGGTGTTTTGGTAGAGTCTCTGATAACAAAAACCTTCCGGCAGTACTTTCAAATCTTTCCTTAATTTTATTTCCATTTTTGTCTACAGTTTCAAATTGAGATACAATCTTTGAGTGAACACTTATGAGATTTTTCTCTAAAGCATTGTATATTTCGTCAACATTTAAAAATATACCTGATGGTTTTTTTTCATTTTCATTTGACTGGGACAGGTAATAAATACCCAAAACTATATCCTGACTTGGAACAATTATTGGCTTACCATTAGAGGGGCTTAAGATATTATTTGTTGACATCATTAAAACTCTTGCTTCTAGCTGAGCCTCCAAGCTTAATGGGATGTGAACCGCCATCTGATCTCCATCAAAATCTGCATTGAAAGCTGCGCAGACCAAAGGGTGTAATTCGATAGCATTCCCTTCTATTAATTTTGCTTCAAACGCCTGCACACCCAATCTATGCAAAGTTGGTGCTCTATTTAATAGAACAGGATGTTCTCGAATAATGTGTTCTAATGCATCCCAAACTTCACTTTTTTGTTTTTCCACCATTCTCTTGGCCTGTTTGATTGTAGTGGCCAAACCTAATTTGTCTAATCTTGCGTATAAAAATGGCTTAAATAATTCCAAGGCCATTTTTTTTGGCAAACCACATTGATGTAGTTTAAGTTCTGGTCCAACCACAATTACCGATCTACCAGAATAATCAACTCTTTTGCCTAGAAGATTTTGCCTGAACCTACCTTGTTTTCCTTTTAACATTTCTGCTAAAGATTTTAATGGTCTTTTACCAGTTCCGGTAATAACTCTGCCTCGTCTACCATTATCAAACAATGCATCGACTGACTCTTGAAGCATTCTTTTTTCATTTCTAACTATTATGTCAGGTGCCTTCAGATCCAGAAGTCTCTTAAGCCTGTTATTTCTATTTATTACCCTTCTATATAAATCGTTAAGATCTGATGTTGCAAATCTTCCACCATCTAATGGAACTAATGGTCTCAGTTCTGGAGGAATAACAGGTACCGTTGTTAATATCATCCACTCAGGTTTGTTCCCTGATTCTAAAAATGATTCTATAAGCTTTAATCTTTTTAAAGTTCTTTCTTCTGTTACTTTTGATTTTATACTTTTAAGAGATTCTCTTAACTTTTCTTTTTCTTTTTTAAGATCTATATTGACAAGTATTTCTCTAACAGCTTCTGCTCCGATACCTGCTGTAAATCCATCTTCACCATATTTTTCTTGTGCTTTTATATATTCGTCTTCCGTAAGTAACTGTCCTTTTTTAAGTTCAGTCAGACCAGGTTCTATTACTAAAAAACTTTCAAAATACAAAACTTTTTCGACCTCTTTAAGTTTCATGTCGATTGCCAAAGAAATTCTGCTTGGTAAAGATTTTAAAAACCATATATGGGCTACCGGGCACGCCAGATCAATATGTCCCATTCTCTCTCTTCTAACATTCGATTTAGTAACCTCTACTCCACACTTCTCGCAAATAATTCCTCTGAATTTCATTCTTTTATATTTTCCACATAAACATTC
>CEUZ01097794.1_pt1 | contig 10297 bp, 13 predicted proteins | sample 361511 | NCBI WGS metagenome assembly CEUZ01 (sample SAMEA2622822, study PRJEB7988) | marine metagenome | biome: marine biome (ENVO:00000447); feature: surface water layer (ENVO:00002042); material: "saline water (ENVO:00002010), including plankton (ENVO:xxxxxxxx)" | depth 5 m | reverse complement strand
CTATAAATTTCATCACTTAAAATTGTTACATGTGGATGTTTTTTTAAACCTTCAGCTAATTTATCAATTTCAGATTTCTCAACAAAACTACCTGTGGGATTATTTGGATTTATTAAAATTAACAATCTTGTTTTATCTGTAATTAAGGAGAGGATTTTATCCGCGCTAAATTTAAGATCTTTGTCCTCGGTTAAATCATACGGAACTGCTGTTGAACCTGTATAATTAATCATAGACTCATAAATAGGGAAAGCCGGTGTTGGGTGTATTATTTCTGCACCTGGTTCCCCAAAACATTGAATCGCGTAACTCATAGTTGGTTTTCCACCTGGCATAATTAAGATTCTTTCAAAATCTATTTCAACATCATAACGCTTTTTTATCCATCTAGTTACTGCTTGACGGCATTCAGGAATTCCATTGGACATTACATAACCATGATGACCATCATCTAAAGCTTTTTTAGCTGCTTCAACTACATGTTTAGGTGTTTTAAAATCTGGTTGTCCCAAACCCATGTGTATCATTGGGTTACCTTTTGCCTCTAATTTTTTAGCTTCAGCTAAAACAGCAAAAGCAGTTTCTGTTCCTAAATTTTCTAAATTTTTTGCTAATTTCATATTATAACTCTCTAAATTTAAATTCTATTTCTATAAATTAATTTTGAACTATTCAACTCTTTTAAATTTTTACAACCCATTAAGACCATATTTCTATTAATTTCATCGTGCATATTTTGTAACAAGTGTTCAACACCTTCTTGACCTCCTGCGGCTAAAGAGAACAAGAACATTTTACCAAAACTACAAGCTTTAGCACCTGCAGCTATAGCTTTTAATACATGTGTTCCTCTTCTTACCCCTCCATCTAAAATAATTTCTAGTTTATCACCTACAGCGTCTGAAATTGCCTTAACTTGATCAAAAGGAGATCTAGAGCCATCTAATTGACGGCCTCCATGATTTGATATCATTATTGCTGTACATCCTATATCGATTGCCTTTTTTGCATCATCAACCGACATCACTCCTTTTAGTGCGAATGGACCATTCCATTTTTTTACACAATACTCAGCGTCCTTCCAATTCATTGCTGGATCGTATTGTTCATTAATATATTCTATAACTGATTTCGCAATGTTAGTACCTTTGTCTGTTTTTGTAGCAACATTTGCTAATTTGAACTTTCCATGAGTAATATAATTCATTACCCATTTCGGGTGCATAGCAAAACTTAATAAACTTTGTAATGTAAGCTTAGGGGGTGTTGTAAAGCCTGTTCGATGATCTCTTTCCCTATTGCCTGCAACTAATGTATCAACCGTTAAACACATTCCATCAAAAGCTGATCTTTTACAACGATCTATCAAATCGTCTGTTATTGACTTATCTTTATGAACATAAAGCTGAAATAATTTTGGACCACCAGAAATATTAGAAATTTCCTCAATTGTATTATTTGCCATTGTCGACATACTGTAAAATGTACCAAATTTACCCGCAGCTTTGGCTGAAGCTTTATCTCCATCATGATGATAAAGCCGTTGCATAGCACACGGGGATAAAAATATTGGCATGTCTATTTTTTTTCCAAATATAGTTGTTGATAAATCAGGTTTTCCAACACTTGCAAGAATATTGGGAACCAAATCACATTCATTAAAAGATTCTGTATTTCTAGTTAATGTAGTTTCATCATCAGCTCCTCCATCGATATAATGGAAAATAGGTGAGGGTAAATTTTTTTTTGCTATTTTTCTAAAATCTTCAAAATTGTGACAATTTTTTAAACTCATTAAAGATATTAAATTCTTCTAAATCTTAAATTATTTCTATTTAGATCTGATATTTTTGTGCAACCCATCAATTTCATATCTCTTTCTAACTCAGCCTTGTATTGTCCTAATGCTCTTTCAACACCTTCTTGACCTGCAGCAGCTAATGCATAAAGATACAATCTTCCACCTGAACAAGCTTTCGCACCTAATGATAATGCTTTAAGCATGTGAGTGCCTCTATGGATTCCACCTTCACATATTACGTCAAGTTTATCTCCAACTGCATCAACTATTTCAGCAAGTTGATCAAAAGGAGTCCTTGATCCATCAAGTTGTCTACCACCATGATTTGATACCATTATACCTGTACATCCTATATCAACAGCTCTTTTAGCATCTTCGACACTCATCACTCCCTTTAAAGCAAAATGTCCACCCCATTGAGAACAAAGTTTTTCAGCATCTTTCCAATTCATAGATTGATCAAGCATTGTAGAAAAATAATTTCCTATAGAAGAGTTAGTACTCGTACCTTCTTTCACAAAATCTTGTAGATGAGGTAATTCAAACTTACCTTTTGTTAAGTAGTTAATGCCCCACATTGGTTTTGTGGCAAAACTAAATAAACTCGATAGTGTTAATTTAGGAGGAGATGTAAAACCAGTGCGAAGATCTCTTTCGCGATTTCCACCAGTTATAGTATCTACTGTTAAAGCCATTACGTCAAATTTTGCTGCTTTGGCTCTTTCTAAACAAGAATCATTTAATCCTCTATCTTTATGAAAATAAAATTGAAACATCTTCGGAGTGTCAATCATAGAAGATATTTCTTCTACACTCACAGTAGCTAGAGCTGAAACACCAAACATTGTATTAAATTTTTTTGCAGCTTTTCCAACAGCTCTTTCACCATCATAGTGAAAAAGTCTTTGTAAAGCAGTTGGTGCTAAATAAAAAGGTAAATCTAATTTTTTACCAAATATGGTAGTTGATAAATCAACTTGTTCGACTCCTCTTAAAACATTCGGAACTAAATCAACATCGTCGAACGCACTTGTATTCCTTTGATAAGTAATTTCATCATCTGCAGCACCATCAATATAATGAAATATTGGGGAAGGTAATTTTTTTTGAGCTAGTTTTCTAAAATCACTAAAGTTATAACAATCTTTAAGTCTCACAACTTTATATTAAAAGTTTTTTAAAATATTGAACATATAACTATTTGCCCCAGGATTCTTAACACCCAGACTTGCATTTGATAAATGATTATATGATAACCCTAAATTTGTACCCTCTGAAATAGAGTAATTTGCTTGAAGCTCTGTTTTAAATTCTATTGCGTGACCTAAATCTTTCCCATTGCCTTCATGATAAATACCTGGAGTAAAGCTTGGAGTTAAATTTAATTTATCACCTAATGAATAATTCCATTCTACGCCAGTATAAATATATGCAGCAGAATTTTCTGTAATAAAAGCACCTGTTACTGGAGAAGCAATTCCCAAAAAAGTATCTCTTACTAAGTTTTCGTTTTGGTGTTGAAATCCAAATAGAACAGCCTTTTGTTTATCATCGCTAAAATCAAAATTTCCTGTATAAAAATTATATTGATGTTCACTGATAGCTTTTTCTTCTGCCAGCACAATCTTTACGCAAGAAATAATTACTAACAAAGATGTTATTAATAGGTTTTTTATTTTCATTTTATTTTTTTATACATTATTGCACCGCCAAACAAAAATAACAATAACGGTAATATCCATAAAATATATGTATTTTTGTTTAATTTTGGATCATAAATTATCCAATCTCCATATTTTTCTCTCAAATATTCATATATAGAATTTTCTTCCAGTCCCTCGTTTATTTTTCTATCAACAATTAATTTAATAGTATTGGCAAATTCTGACTCTGAGTCATAAACAGATTGTCCTTGACAAATTAAGCAGCGAATATTTTTCAAAATTTTACTTTTAAGTTCATCCTTTTTTTCGTCAGATTTTAAATGAGAAAAACCTAAAAATAAAAATAAAATAATAAATATTCTAAAAATTTTCATCTAATAGCTAATTTAATTTCCTTCACTATCTCTTCATTAATTGGCCCAATAAACTTTTTTATGATTGTCTTATTTTTATCAATTAAAAAAGTTTCGGGTATACCATAAGCTCCAAATTCTACACTCAAAGTTCCATCAACATCCGTTATGATTTGAGAATAGGGATTTCCAAATTCATTAATAAAATTGTTAGCATTGTTCACCTTATCTTTATAATTTATTCCAATCAATTTAATTGATTCTATTTTGCTTAATTTTACTAATAAAGGATGTTCTGTTCTGCAAGGAAGGCACCATGAGGCCCAAATATTTACAACATAAAAAATATCCTCGCTAAAAATTTTTGTAGAATTTAAATAAGTATTTGAATTAAAATCTTTTGCTTTGAAAGAAGGAATTGTTTTTTTATTGTTAATGTTAGGAGAGTATGTGTTTGAATTATTTAATCCTTTATAAAATACAACAAAACAAAAAATTAAAAAAATTATTATAATTAATAAAATAAATTTATTTTTCATATTGTTTTTTAAAAAAACTCATTAACCCACCAAAACTTATTAGTAAAACTGAAATCCAAATCCATATCATAAACGGCTTTTCTTGGTATCTCACATTAAAATATTCATTTCCTTTAACTAAGTTCATTACTAAAAACTTATCTTCCAATAATGTTGTTTTTATATCAGCTTCACTTGTAATAATTACTGGTTGATTATAAATTCTAATTTCAGGATTTAATTTAAGAATTTTTCCATTTTCATTTTTAATTTCAAAATGTGCGATGATAGAGTCAAAATTACTCTCTTTTTTTTCCTCTATTTTTTTAAAAAAAATTTCGCTATTGTTATGAATATATTTTTTACCTATCTTCATATTAGTAATAATTTCAGATGATAGAATGTTGTTAAACAAAATACTTAGTATTAACAAACTGAAGCCAAAATGTGCAATGATTTGAGAAGTGTTTTTAAATTTTTGGATAAATAACTCTTTTAAAGTTGTAAAGAAAAGGAAAAAAGCAACAGAAACTAAAACTGTATAAAATAATATATCAGTTGTTGAATTTTTTATTATAAATAATGAAAGCATTATAGAAAGAATAAAAAAAACTATTAATGAATTTTTATTTTCGAAGTTTGATTTAATCCATTTTAAACCTGGTCCAAGAGACATAAATATAAAAAAAGGAATTAAAAAAGGTACTATTAATTTGTGATAAAAGGGTGGTCCTACAGATATTTTTTCATTAGTTATAACGTCTAAAAAAATAGGATAAATTGTACCAATTAAAACAACGGACAAAAAGTACATCATGAACCAATTATTAATCAATATAGAGGTTTCTTTACTTAGTAAAAAAAAATTATTTAAATCTTTATTTTTATCTTTAAAAAAGAAAAAGAATATTACTAAAGATAAAATAATTAAAATAAATAAAAAAATTAATATAAAAACTCCTCTTGAAGGATCATTTGCAAAAGTATGCACAGAATTTAATATTCCAGACCTCACTAAAAATGTTCCACACATACTTAATGTAAATGATGTGATTGATAATATTATTACCCAAGATTTTAATGTAGCTCTTTTTTCTAGGACTATAATGCTATGCAATAATGCTGTTAATGTTAACCATGGCATAAGTGAAACATTTTCAACAGGATCCCAAAACCAAAAGCCTCCCCATCCCAATTCATAATATGCCCAAATGGATCCAAGCATGATTCCAATAGTTAAGAAAATCCATGAAACTAAAATCCATTTTTTAATATGATATGCCCATTCTCTTGAAACATAATTTTGTGTGACAGCAGCAAGTGATGCTGAAAAAATTATAGACGTACCAACATAGCCTAAATATAAAATCGGTGGATGAATTGCTAAAGCTGGATCCTGTAAAATTGGATTTAAACCAAGACCCTCTTTAGGTGTTGGAAATAAATAATTAAAAGGATTAGATGTGATTAATACAAATAAAAAGAATCCAATAATGATTATTTGTTGAAATAATAAAGTTAAAATTCTATATTTTTTAGGTTCCTTTTTTGATTTTAGTAAAAATATAAAAATAAATAAAGTTAACACTAATAACCATAATAACAAACTTCCCTCATGATTTCCCCAGGTTCCAGAAATTTTGTAAAATAATGGTTTTGTAGTGTGTGAATTATTAAAAACTGTCTCATTACTAAAGTCTGAATAAATAAAAGATAAGATCAAACTTAAAAAACTCACTATTACGAGAAATAATTGCAAAAAGGATAAAGATAGTAAATTTTGATTAATTTCTTTATTATCAATTTTGAAATCCTTTATTGAGGATACACATAATATAATAGAAAAGATCAATCCTAAAATTAATGAGTAATAACCTATCTGACTCGCAAGCAATTTATTTATCTCCTAATGCTTCTTTTACCTCTGGGGGCTTATAATTTTCATCATGTTTTGCTAAAATTTTTGTAGCTGAAAAATAATTCTTATCTTTTAAAAAACCTTCAGCGACTACTCCTTTTCCCTCAGCAAATAAATTTGGAACAGCTCCTGAATAAATAACATTAATCTCATTTTTAAAATCAGTAATTATGAAATTGACTTGATCAGATTTTATAGTAATTGATTGATTTTTTACCATTCCACCTACTCTTATTTTTTTTTTACCTATTTCGACTAAAGACTTAATGTCGGAAGGTGATTGAAAGTATACAACATTATCTTTTAAAGATTGTAAAATTAAAAAAACTGTTAAAATTACTGAGGCTAAAATTGAAGCTATGAATATTAATCGTAATTTAACTTTTTTACCATACATGGTTTGTTAGTTAAATATTTGTTATATTAGATAGTATTTCTCTATTAGTAATTTGTGATCTTGCAGCTTTAGCTTTCTCTTCATCCAGAGAACCAAATTTAGATACAAATCTTTTTTGTTCTTTTGAAAGTTGTAATTTAGTTACAAAATATAAGGCTGTAAAACTAATCAATGTAAATAAAAAAGCTGACCATACGTAAGCTCCATAACCATTCATTGAAATTATTTCAAAAATCATAATCTATTTAATCCTTTATTTTTTACTTTTATCAGTTCAGTATTATATTTCATCAAAAAAATAAGCAATGAAAAAAGAGCAAATGCCGCAGTCATAATGCTTAAAGGAATTAACATTGATGAGTGAATTGCTGTATTGGTTGATAAAATATTAATTGAAGCTGGTTGATGAAGTGTATTCCACCAATCAACAGAAAATTTTATTATTGGAATATTTACCACACCTATAATTGCTATTAATGAAGTTATTTTAATCACTTTTTCATTATCCTCATAAATTCTCCAAGCCAATAAGTACATTGCATAGAATAAAACCAAAATAAACATAGAGGTTATCCTTGCATCCCAGGCCCACCAAGTACCCCAGGTAGGCTTACCCCAAATCGATCCTGTGACTAATGCAATGATACTAAAAACAAATCCAGACGGTGCTAAACTTTTTGCAATTAAAGAAAAATTTTTATTTTTAAAAATAAAACTTCCAAAAGATAATAATGCTAAAGTTGAAAATATTCCTAAAGAAATCCATGCAGCCGGTACATGAACATACATTATTCTTACAGCATCACTTTGTTTATAGTCCTCAGGAGATAAAATTAATGCTTCAATTAAACCGATTGATATAACGATAATAAACAAAAATAAAACATACTTAATTGATTTAGACGTAATTGCAAAAATTTTATTAGGTTCAAAAAGTTTAAACATATTTAGATTATATATGAAAAAAATTAATTTCTAATTTTTATTATGAAAATTAATCCTGATCAAGAATGTAGAGGGAGATAATGATGTTTTGAGTATGTTTTTAACACTCTTGATCAGAATTGAGAAAAATTTAACAAAAATCTATGTCAAAGATTTGCAACAATTGTGTTTAAAAAATGAATTAATTAGAAGGTTTGAAGTAACTTGAGCCTTTTTTGCCTGAGAAAATCTCTTCTATTAAAGGATGCTTGATTGGCTCTTCTGAATCATCAAAGCATAAGTTTTGCTCAGAAACATAAGCCTCATAGGTAATCTCGTCATTTTCAGCTAATAAATGATAAAAAGGCTGTTCCTTTTTAGGGCGAACATTTTTCGGAATTGACTGGTACCACTCTTCTGAATTATTGAACTCAAAATCTACATCATAAATCACACCTCTAAACTCAAAGTGCTTGTGTTTTACTATGTCTCCGATTGAAAATTTAGCTTTTTGAATTGCCATGACATTAATATGGTGTTTTAAAAATAAAAATCAATAAAAAAAATATAAATGTTTTATGGATATGCTAATATGTCACAAATGAATAAATCATTTCTCAAATTTATTACTGACTTTGGCCCATTAGCAATATTTTTTTTCTTTTATTATTATAACGATAAAAATTTATCAATTGCAATTCCACCACTAATAGTTGCAACATTAATAGCATTATTTGTTGTATGGTTTTTTGAAAAAAAAATACCAATGATGCCTTTAATAAGTGGTGTTCTAATCACTTTTTTTGGGGGACTTACAATCTACTTTGATGATCCAATCTTTATTTATATTAAACCAACAATAATAAATATAATATTTGCTTTAGCTTTACTTTTCGGGAAATACTTTACCAGAGAACCTGTTCTTAAAAAAATAATGGGCAAGGCAATTTCATTAACTGATTTAGGTTGGGAAATATTAAATAGAAGATGGGTTTTTTTCTTCTTCGGCCTTGCAATTTTAAATGAATGTATATGGAGAACTCAATCAGAAGAATTTTGGGTAAATTTCAAAGTCTGGGGTATGTTTCCTATTACACTTTTATTTACAGGTCTTCAAATATCTTTAATAAATAAACACAAAATTGATGAGCAATAATCTAAAATTAATTATTAATAATCACTATGATCAAATAGAAGAAAAACAATTTTTTGAAAAGGATGAGCTTAAAATTATTTTAGACTTATATGCTAAAATGGTTTCGGAAGGATCATGGAAGGATTATGGTCTAAATATTTCAACAAAACAAGTAAGCTTCAATGTTTTTAAAAATGCTACAGAAAATGCTTTATATAAGATCTGCAAAAACTTTAATCCTAACAGTAGAAATTTTAAATATTTAATAAGTGATACAAATGGAAAAATATTGAAAAATTCTTCAAATCTACGAACATTGCTTAAAAACACGAATTGGAAAAATTTAAAGAAGTAAAAAAATTATCGTCTTTGACCAAATAATCTAAGCAACATTATAAATAAATTTATAAAGTCTAGGTATAGAGTTAAAGCTCCCATAACAGCTTTTTTGCCCATTAATTCACCTGAGTCTGAAGCTGCATACATATTTTTAATTTTCTGAGTATCATAAGCTGTTAGCCCTACAAATATTAAAACACCAAGTATAGAAATAACGAAATACATCATTGAAGATTTTAAGAATATATTTACTAATGAAGCGATTATAATTCCAATCAAACCCATCATTAAAAAAGAACCAAATTTTGTTAAATCTCTTTTAGTTGTGTAACCGTAAATACTCATTGCTCCAAAAGTTGCTGAAGTAATAAAAAATACTCTTGCAACACTTGCTCCAGTGTAAACTAGAAGTATCCAAGATAGAGATAGCCCCATTAAACCTGCAAATATCCAAAAAACAGTTTGGGCTTTGGAAGTGCTCATTTTATTAATTCCGAAACTCATGTAAAAAACAATACCTAGCGGAGCTAACATAACTACCCATTTAAGTCCTGAAAAAAATAATGCATTTCCTAAACTTGTGAAACCAGTTATTGTGCCACTTGCATCAGTTACCACAGACATTTTAAATGAGATTAAAGCTATAATTCCAGTCAACAAAACTCCAGTTGCCATATAATTATAAACTTTAAGCATGTAGGCTCTTAGACCCTCATCCATCACAACAGTCGATTGTTGTGCTTCTTTTGCTCTAGCTAAAATACCTTTTTTATCGAATTCCATAATGGTTTAAATATATAGTCTTTTACTAATTATTCAAGATGCCTTAAAAGATAAATAAAAAAAATTAAATCTATAAACCTTAATGAATTACAAAAAATTAGGAAATACAGATCTAAATGTAAGTACAATTTGTCTCGGGACAATGACTTGGGGTGAACAAAATACTCAAGAAGAGGGATTTGAACAAATGGATTATGCTTTGGATAATGGTGTAAATTTTTGGGATACAGCAGAATTATATGCAATACCTCCTAAGAAAAATACATATGGAAAAACGGAAGAAATAATTGGTAATTGGTTTAAAAAAACCAAAAAAAGAGATGAAGTAATCCTTGCAACTAAAGTTTCAGGACCTGGTTTAAGTTGGATTAGAGGTGGCGGTAATCAATATGATGAAAAGAATCTTAATAAAGCAGTAGAGGGAAGTCTTAAAAGATTAAAAACAGATTATATCGATTTATATCA
>CEUZ01037495.1_pt1 | contig 10297 bp, 14 predicted proteins | sample 361511 | NCBI WGS metagenome assembly CEUZ01 (sample SAMEA2622822, study PRJEB7988) | marine metagenome | biome: marine biome (ENVO:00000447); feature: surface water layer (ENVO:00002042); material: "saline water (ENVO:00002010), including plankton (ENVO:xxxxxxxx)" | depth 5 m | reverse complement strand
GTCGGCGGTTGGATCTGTCACGGTTAATGTCGTTTCGAAATCATCAGCGGAAGATCCTTCAAACTCAACATTACCCTCAAGACCAAGATCCCCGGCGAAAACTTCTGTATCACCAACAGCACAACTTCCGCCCGCCGCTCGGGCGCAATCAGTCCCGAAAGTTGCCGTTATCGTAAACGCCAACACAACTAACGACGTAAGCATTAATAAGTTTGACATGGCGAATCTTCGCCGCTCAGAAATCATTTCAAAACTCCAATCCAACCGGGCACGTTAAAACCCCGGCGGTAATTCCAATAGCAATAAATAAAAAACCCCATGCGATCAATTAGACTCTCCCCATTGCCAAGCACCATAAGCGGTGACAAATAACATCACCCAGATAACGATCCACCACATCGGGAGCCATCCGGCGGAGCTTCCATAAGTAAGTGGAACGGCGGCGGCAAAAATTGCGAGAGATACTGAACGAGTTCCCATAAAAACCCCGATAGCGAATATCATCCCGATCGAACTTAAGAAAATCGCATACCCCATAGCCCGAGGGATCCCGAGGTTTGATAACGACGCGTTAAATAACTCATAGCCGAAAGCGTTTGTATTTTCATTATTAGCGGCGAATAGATTTTCACCGAATTGTGTCGTGTTTATATCAACTGTCGGATTATTAAATAACGCGTGCCCGCTAGCATCAGCAAAAACTAATCCGGCGGTTTCGGTTTCGAAATAGGTTTGTGGAATATCCCTAGACCATGAAAGCGGATTAGCGGTCGGGGAGTAGTCAGAAATAGTTCCTGCAAAACTAGGGGACGTTGATGTTTGCGATGTTGCGTTTGGATCAAATCCCCAAGCGCCGACCCTAGATCCGGCGTCGTATATATCAATTTCTCGAATGATCGTGTCGCCTAACCCAGTTCCGATTTGTAGAGGCTCAATTGGAATTGCTAACGAGGTTTCCCCAGTGTTACAAGCGGCGACGTTTGATCCGTCGATATCAATAAATAAATCATTTCCGGCGGCGGCGTTGAATCTATATGTGATTAATTTATTTATATCGGTGTGATTCGAATCCCAAGCGACCGAACAACTAGAATTATTCGCCCGAGCGATTAGATCCAAAGTTCCGCCATTGTCATTAAACCCAATGGAGTAACCAGATGATCCGGAATGTAAAGCCACAAGAGGAGCGGTTTCGCCTAATGATGATAGTCGCTCAATCTCTACATCTATTTTTAAATCGTCAAATATTGAATAAGCCGAATTAGTGGCGGCAGTAACGGTTTCGTTTGTTGTAAACGATAAACCTTGATTTCGTTTCTGCTCCGGATTTCCTATATATACCCGAGCGACTCGACTTTCCCCGGCGGGGATGGCATCGAAAGATAACCACCAACTAGAGGAGTTGGTGTTGATATCTGTAATAAATAAATCGGTTTCGTTTCCAAATCCACCTTGTGTTGGTTTAACGTCCCATCCTCTAGGATCGATTTGATTATTAGCGATCATCGAACTAGTCGGCACTTCGAACCTAACCGGGTAATTGTCCGGTGTCGGGGAGGTGGCATTGTTAGTAACGGTAAGATCTAAGCGATAACAATATTCGGGGAGATTGATATCGCTAGCGCCTAACGCCCGACATACGGGGGACGCCGGGGATGTTTGGATAACAACCGCCACCAATAAAAGAGCGAGAGCCGCCCAAAGTTTAAAAGGTTTGGTTTGTGTGATTGTTTCGATCATCGTCCAAATACCCTAGATACTCCGCCGAGGAAACCGCTTAACAATTGCGCTGATTCTTTCGCCGCCATATACATAAGCGGCGCCGCCATCGCTAACATTAAATATCTAAGCGACTGGATCCAACCAACGGTTAAAAAGTCATAATTTAATATTGCGGCGTTACCCATAAACGCCAACCATTGCGCGCCCTGTTTAGCAAACTCGAAACGCTCAGATACTCCGCCGACAAGATCCGAAACGAAACCGCCAATAGTTCCGGATATTTGATCCCATAAACCGCCCTCGCCCTCTACGTTTGGCTCGTCTATGGAGATAGTTGTAGGGTTTGACGTTGTAGAAACGAAAGCGTTAAAAGCATCACCGCTCGATCCTGCTTCCGGAGTAGCGGCGACAGTCGAGATTGTCCCGAGCATTGCCATTAATGCCCACGGTAAAGCGAACCCGACCATTAATTTCCAACTCATATTATTCCGGCGCCTTTCTGACAAAGTACCAGGCGCCAAGTGTTCCCATTACGGTAATCATTGCGGCGATAATCGAAAATGTCGGGGCGGAAATATATAAACCGACCGCTAATACCGATAAGAAACCGAAAGCGCCCATAATTCCGGATCGAGTTATCGAATAACTACAAACCCCGGCGATCAATCCGATAATTAACGTGATGATCGTTGTAAACGAGCCTCGGGAGATCCCGACATATTTATCCGAAACAATATCTAAGTTATTAGTTATTCCGGAAGCGATCGCCGTAGATTCGATCATCGCCCCGAAATTAGTCCCGGTTGCGCTTGAAATTGAATCGGTTAACACCGGCGAGGATCCAACTTGAAAAGCATCAGGGACGATTTTTTGTAATTGAGGATGAATCTGTCCGGCGTATCCGAGCGAGTTCGGGGTTAAATAACCGTTGCGGTTTATAAAAAACCCGGTCGGGGTTTGTAACTCCCGCTCTAAAAATAGAAACGGTGAAGCGGTATTAGATTTTAAAAATTTAACAAGTTCTTCTCTTTGATCGGAACGATCCGCCTTCGCTAAGGATGAGAAATCCGGTTTTATACATTGAGCAGTTGCGGCGTTGAAATATGTCGTTGATGGTTCGATACAGATATCAATATTTGAATCCCCGAAGTTAATCGAATGTCCGGCATCAATATAAATCCCGGCAACGTTATGCCCGATCCTAGTCAACGGATGTTGTTGAGTTAAGCTCCCGGTTGGATTATTAAGCGAATCTAATCCGGCGCCGTTTTCGTAAAACGTTATAAAAGCATGTCCGGATTTAAGACTTTCGATCTTAGTCGGGGCGGCGGGAGTTTCATCACATCCCGAATCATCATCTAGATATAAACACCAAGCATCGGAGACACCGGAAGCGGTAGACCACGGCAACTCTAATCTAACCACTACCAACAAATCACCTTCGGATCCGGTGGTGATCGTTTCATCGGTTAAGATATTTCGAAAAACTTTCGCCTGATGTATCTCTACATCGGGCGGGGTTGGAAGCGCTTGGGCGGAAGTTATGTTAAAAGCAAAAAAGCCGGAAGCAATCCCGGCAACTATTAGCGCTAATAGATATCTCATTTCCGACCAGCTCCCGCAATAACTATTGCTTCCAGAACTGCCCTAGCAAAAAATACCGCCGCTAATGCGTATGTTGCATATGTTAATAATCCTTCGCCGTTGGTTTGTATTTCTCCGGCAAACCATAAAGAACAAAGCCCGGCGATTATTAATAGTGGAAGTGTCATTTATTCCATTTCGTAACTCTTAAAACTGTCCCCGGTTTATACGTAAAATTCGAACCCCGGCGGACTTTAGAATCCGCCGGGATTGGAATGTTGGAAAGAATTAATCTTTACCTTTAACAGCGCTGTAAGCGATCAACCCGGCTACGCCAACTCCGCCGACTACTGCGACGAGAGGGAGAAGATCTACGATAGCCGCAGTCCCGGCATCGATTCCGGTTGTACCGGAAGCGGTGGCGGTCGATGAGATTATCGTCGGAAGAACAGCAAGGAAAGCCACCAGTACCACAACGGCACCAATGATCGACTGAATACGGTTTGAAGCCATAATTAAAGTCTCCTATATCCAAACGCCGAATAAGTGCCAAGCACTATAACGGCGAGTAGCCCGACCACTAACAAGAGGGGAAATGAAACCAGTAACTGGTTTAAAGATCCTGAGATATTGGGATCAACGACCGAATAATCGACCGTGAATAAATAACTCGTCCCCGTTGTTAGTCCACTAATTGTTAAAGTTGTAAGATCCGAATCGAGCGAGCTTGTAGAAGTTCGATCAACCGTGCCCGGTGATGTTTCTGTCACCGTTAAATCGGTTGTGTCTCTATGTGCATGAGCGGCGGTAATAGTTACATCGCAACTAGTCCCGCTTCCCGTTGCACACGCTAGGGCAGTATCTTGAGCTGGATTTGTCCGAGCCGTTTCCGACTGATTGACGATTTCCGGCAATGCCGCCGCCAACATAACAAAGGCAAGACCAAGAACAACTATTCCGATTATCCCGTTTCGAATCATGGAAATACTTTATATCCTTATATTTTATATGTATATCTTATATCTCACATTACTGTGTAGATCAATAAGTTTTTAAAATAGTTTGTATTTTCTGAGTTGGAATATTGCGGTTTATTGCACTTCAGTGCCAGTAAAAGCGCCGCTAAAAGTGTTTTACTAAGCTCTTTATATATATGCTAATCTATTATTTTTATAAGATATTCATATATTTTTAAGGGAGTTAAGGATATGAGGGATGTAATTAATGGTTAGCCCACGGGGTCAGCTTTCAGAAATGGCGGCGTTGTTAGGTTCAACCAGTGAACACCGGGGAGATGATTCGAGTTATGCGGCGGAAGTTAAAGATATATTCGTTGGGACTGGTGATAGTTTTCTCGGGATGGTACGCCGGGGCAAAATATTTCCGGAGCAAGTCCCGCAAATGGCGAGGATCATCGAAGAAGATTTAGAACTGTATGGATCAACCGGAATGCCGCTTCCGGAGGATCTAGCCGTTATTGCTACATATACGCCCGGAGTTCGTAAGGTGGCGTTGACTGCGCTACTTCAATCCGGGGTTGATGGTGGTAATACAGAAATGGCGGCGGCGACGATCTCCGGCGGTGCTGTCCCGTTTATTCAGCAAATGAAATCTAGAGCAAGTGCCGGGGCTAAACGATTAGTTGGAGCGGGTGAACAATGAAAGTATTAGTTCAACGCCCCGACAAATCGATCTCAAATGAAAACGCCGAATTAAGAGTAGGCGGGTCGTGGCAGGTCGGCGGGAATATGGGTTTCGAATTAGATCCGAAAACGCATGTCCAACTAATAACCGATTCCGTTTATGGAATAGACCCGGATCGGTGGCGCCCGAAAACCGAAACCACCGCCGTATTTACTTCGACCGATTGGCGCCCGGTGGATTTTCGATTGGGATCTGAACATAACTACCGGGCAAACCGAAAGGATACAAGAGAACAAGCCGAGGAGTTATTGCAGATAAACAAAGTCGCGCAGATCGAGAGCAACCGGATGGCGGCGAAAGCAAAGCCGGGAGGGTTGAACGAAACCTTATTTAAATGGGCGGCGGGAGTTCTTTTAATAAGTCTGGCATTAATGGCAATCCCGTTATCAATCCCCGCAATGATGCACGCTTTAGAACTGGATAAGGTAACGGTTAATAATGACGTCAGATGATGCGTCGCTTGAATTATGCCCGTTTGCGGGTTGCGGTTTTCTAGCGAAATCAAGAGCGGGAGCGGCGGCGCATATACATTTCAAGCATAAAGATTTAAGAAGTTTCGGAAAGATAGATACTGACGGATTAAATTTTGATCTGAGCCCGTTCCCCGATAATAAATTTCCAGTGCCCGAAACGATCGGAGCAATAGGAGCCATTAAATCCCAACCGGGAGCGCTCGGATTATTAGCGGGTTGGTTAATTATGGCGGTTATCGTTTTTCTGTTTTCTGATATCGAATATGGGATAGCGATGATCTTTACGGCGCCGGTTGTATATATCGGCGTTTTATGGTGGTTGCTCCGGTCAGCTCGTTTTACTGTTGTAACTATCCGAAAGCCAACCGATAAGCACGCCGATATCATCCTTCGAAAACAATATTTTCCAAACTCGTTAAAAAAATTCTTTCCGCCTGAATCGAAATATATAACCAAGCGGGGCGACCAGTATTGGATCGATTTAATGGATCCAGATAACCCGGTTGTTTATAACCCGTTTATCGTCCCGCCGCCCAGTTACGCCATCCCGAGCAGGGGAGCGATGGTAAACGAGCAACTAGACAATGAAGCGCTTAATATCGGTCACTATAAAGGGATTCGCCCGGAAGTTATCCGACATGGTTTTTCTTTTCTAATAGTGATCGGATTAATGATCGCAAATATCGCCGTTTTTAATTCTTTACTGGAGTTCTTAAATGAGTAATGCCCCGATTTCGACGGCGCTCGGGGAAACGATGGTTGTTGCAATTTTAGGGCGTAAAAGATCCGGAAAAACATTGCTAGCCGCTAAATTATGTTATGAGTATTGGTTAGCAGGCGGGCGTGTTATGCATATGGGTAATTTAAGTTTCGGGGAACCGATCGAAGATATTTCAATATTAACCGATCAGGATCCCGCCGCATTAAGTGAAGTCTTGTTATACGTTGATGAGGTCAAGGCAATTCTTAACTCCCGCCGATCTGGAAGCGCCTTCCAACAATTAATTTTTAATAACTTAATGCAAGCTGGACATCAGGGTTTATCTATGATCTTCACCAGCCAATTCCAAACGGGAATTTCCGGGGATCTATTGGATCAATGTGATTACGCAATCATGACACAACCCGATAGCGGCGCTACTAAATGGAGACATTCCGACGGATACACCACGAAAGGTAAACTCGTAAAAGCTAATTTATGTCCGGGCTTTGATAAAAAATCTCCGTATTACCACGAACACGCCGGAAGCGGAAAAGTTTTAGCCTGTGCCGAATCTGAGGAAACCCGGTGGATCCGTTACACACTAACGACCCAAGCATCACATCCGCTCGGGGCAGGTATACGGAAATATTTAACGTTGTGGTGCGCCCAAAGATTTTATCCACTATCCGACACGACATTTAAAGTGGATGCTAGAGAAGCAATGTTATTTAACACTGACGAAATACGAGGTCGGCGAGAAGCTGAAAACCTAGACAGTTTTAAACGGTTACTGGTCGGGATGTCCGAGCAACATAATATCGAAGTAGGCGAGGTTGGTTTAGTACATGAATATGTTCATAACACCGAGGGGATGCCGCCCTTAGATCTTCGAACCATTAAATCGTTTATGCGTTCGATCGGGGTAAAAACTATCAGTAGCCGAGATCACCGATTCAAAATATCCGAATGGGTAAATAAACAATAAAAAAGCGTTAATTAAACAAATGATTACTAAACGATGATTTTTCTATTAGAGGCTTTCAATAGAAAACCGTCCGGGGTTTTCTTTACACGTTGCGAAACGGCGGCGCCAGATAACCCGACCGCCAATCCCGCCCGGCGGATTGATCGGTTTTCTCTAAGCGCTTTAATTAATCTAGCGTCAGACACTTTCCGAGGTCGACCGGGTTTCCGTCCTTCTCGCCTCGCTCTGTGTTGTCCTTCCTTAATGCGCTCGCTCATAATACCTAGATCAAACTCCGCAATGGCGGAAAGAAAAGTTAGCATTAACTTTCCGGAAACCGTTTTCGTATCGATATCTTGAGTAGCAGAAGCGAAACGAACGCCCCGAGCGTCAAATCTGGATATAACGTTGTACATATCCACAACCGACCGGAAAGCCCGATCGATTCGAACGACTGCGACCGTATCAACATCGCCGGAACGAACTAACCGCTCCAAGCGCTCCCAACCGGGGCGGTTAAGATTTTTGCCGCTTGAATAATCTTCGATTTGAATAAAATCATCTCGACCCTGTAACTCACACCACCGCCGAAGAACTAATAACTGGTTTTCGGGATCCTGATTTTTATCTCTAGTCGATACCCGAGCATATAAGGCGATCATTTATCACCGCTTTCGAACATGTTCCAATTATCACCGCTTTCGAATCTTGGGCGTTTATGAATCCGGCAAAAAAACGCCGGATATTCAGCTTCAAACGCCCCGCCTAGATCGAGAACGATCCAACCGTAATAAAGCGCGTTTTCATAACAATGACGCTCGGAACATTTTTCGCCGAGATCTTGAGCGTGATAACTATTTAAAACAAAAACTTTAGTTTCGGGGGTGATTTGGGTTCTTTCTTTAAACATCAGTTTTCTCCAAAAAAAACCATGAACACGAATAGCACCGGAGAATTTGTGCGTTAAATTCTCGATCTATATCGAGGGCAACATCACCGGAACATCGAGGGCATGACTCCGGATAAATCTTAAAATTAAAAATCGGTTTTCTATCAAGGGGATTGGAATGAATCATTGTTTAACCCTCTTCCAAACTTGACCGGGCGTTAACCAAAAATCGAAAGCTAAATCGTTTAAGGAAACGCCATCCCGAAAGAGTCTTGACATAACTTCCGTTTGAACTTCTTCAGGTTCAAACTGGCACATAATCCGGGGACACTTAGCGCAAGAGAAAAAATCTTCGCAACCTTCATCCCGTTCCCATTTTGCCGGGACTGCCACATCCCGATCCAAACCATAAATGGCGTTACAATCGGTTAAATTACCCATTTTAATACCTTGCTCCACAACAACTATGGGTACAGGATGACCGCCGTTGTCTGAAGATGCACGGCACAGACTTTCGGTTAACTGATTGTGCGCGAGCTCCGGTACGATTTGATTTTTCAACCCGTTTATAAATGTTAAAAACTGTCGGAACAGATAATCGAAAATGTTCAGCGACTTTAGTAAATGATTGACCCTCTTTAACGGAGTTGTAGATCGCTTGATTTCTTTTGAATTTGGGTTTTGCCATGTTTACCAATCCAGTAGCACCGCATCAAATCAAATCAATAGATTAGATTCGCTGACGGTGGATAGTTATTGTTTGTGTTTAAGTCTTATGTGAAATCCTTTCTGGTTTTTTTCGTTTATCGTTACGATTTCCAGCACTGCTAAACGCTTTCGCTTATTAGCAGGACACTTCGTTTGTTTCGAGGACACGAAATCTCTTAACCTACTAAAATGGATGATTTTTTTGAGCCATTACATCCGGGCGCTAACTGGCGCCACCGCAAGCGGTTTATCCTTCACACGATCGCTTATGTGTCCCGGCAGTGCTTTATTTCAAGTCCACCAGCTCGGGATCTGCCGACTCGGTTCTATTACTGCGATCTATTGGCGTTTAACTTCGCCCGTACTGAGGTTTCATCTCTCCGTTGTATCAACGGCAAATAAGGGGTTCGGAGAGGCGTTTGAGAGTTACGAAAGGTGTTTAGGTGCGTTAGGGATACGCGAGGGGTCTCTGAGGACTGTCGATTTTTAAAAAAGGAGGGGAGAACGGGCGCCGCAGGAATTTGATGTAACGCGGCGGCGCCCGAAGCAAAACCCAAACCGCCGACAATCAAGTTAAGGTCATCGTCCGTGTTTGCGGCGGTTAGGAAAATATTGGATTTTCTTATATGGTGCGACACTGTTTTCCGTTGCGTGTCGCACTATCGTTGTTACGGTAAACAAAATGCGACATATTTTTATATCTCAAATTTAATATTTGACGTTACTTTATACGATTAATTTTGACATTACCCGCGTTTATTAAACAGATTATGACATATTTTAAGACCAAGCCGCAAATTTATTCGTTACCTCATAAAAGAAAACAAACATTATTATCACTAGCGCCAATATGGCGGCGTTGTCCGGTTGAATGTTCATAAAATTAATCCTTCGTTTTCTCGTCGGGTAGGGGAAACGTTTTTAAATCTCATCCCACGAACCCGAGGGGATGGATCCCGCTCGAACCGGATCCGGTTTGATCCAACGATCGCAATTACGGCGCCGAGATCTATCCGCCGCCGCCGAATCCGGGATCGGGTGGTTTTTATAACTTTTAAAGTTTCCGCCGGCGTTTTACCCGGTCTGACCCCGGCGCCTATGGGTTGATCGGTAGTCGATTTTATTCCGGTTTGTAAATCAACCGATTTAAATTTTTTACCTTGCCGCCATTGAACAACCCGCGGATTAACTCCCGGTTTTATTTTTAACGGTTTTATTGCGTTAAGTCCCGGTAATCGGCGGGGCGGTTTTTTGGCTGTTGTAACCGGACGCTTGATAGTTTTACCTCTTTCCGTCCTCGGGGGCGGTTTCGTCGGCGGTGGCGGTGGCGGTTTCTTTGTCGGTGGCGGTGGTGGTGGTGTTCCCGTCTCCGTTGGCACTTTCGTTATTACCGGCGCTATCGTTGGCGTCTCCGTTGGGATCGTAGTTATTACCGGCGTCTCGGTTGGCACTTTCGTTATTACCGGCGTTATCGTTGGCGTCTCAGTTATTACCGGGCTCTCAGTTGGCGGCGTTGTTGGGATAGGCGTTATCGTTGGCGGCGTTGTTGG
>CEUZ01192479.1_pt1 | contig 10302 bp, 10 predicted proteins | sample 361511 | NCBI WGS metagenome assembly CEUZ01 (sample SAMEA2622822, study PRJEB7988) | marine metagenome | biome: marine biome (ENVO:00000447); feature: surface water layer (ENVO:00002042); material: "saline water (ENVO:00002010), including plankton (ENVO:xxxxxxxx)" | depth 5 m | reverse complement strand
ACTTTGACCTCTTTTGGAAGATGTTTTAAATTTAATGTATTAGGGTGTAATATTGCCACTGCATAATCTTTGAATTGAATATTGTACCTTTCCTTTACAATTGAAATATTTGGAGTTTTATTCGAAGACATCAGATCTAAATCAGGGCTTCCAACAACAAATACAGATTTTTTACTTTCACCCATATTTGTAAGTATTTTTTTAGCACTTGAGTTTGCAACAAAATGTATGTGTGAAAGCTTTGATATAGCATGTCTCATGTGCTCATCCACAGTTCCTGAAATTTCACCACCTTCAATATGAGCAACTAAATATTGCTTTAAAGTTCCTACAGCACTGCCTGCTAGAGCTTCTAACCTGTCACCATGAACAACAATTAAATCTGGTTTTATTTTATCAACATATTTTGAGAAATTATTAATTGTTTTGCTCAATATAATATCTTGATTTTCATTTTTAAATTGATTTTTTGATAAAAAAATTTTTACTTTACTTTTAAAGTCTTTCAAAACTTGAATATAAGTTTTGCCATACTTATTTAAAAGATGCATACCAGTTACAAAAATGTAAATTTTATATTTTTTAGAATTAATTAGTATTTGAATAACAGATTTGATCTTTCCATAGTCAGCTCTAGTTCCTGTTAGAAAAATAATTTTTTTCATACATCATTTTTTTTTATTTGGTGACCTTTAACAATATTTTTTTTAGCTTTCTTTCCTATAAGTTTTTTATAATCTTTAATTTTATAATAACCATTACCTGGTCTAATAGGAAAGATATTTTCAGAACTAAGTTTTTCATTTTTTTTTATATTTTTAATTGCTGATACTGATGCAAATGCAAAAGCTATTGTTTTTTCTTCTTCTTTAATAGCTTTCTTTGGACCTTTAAGCGATTCATATATGATTTTAGAACCTTCAATAAGATCTTTTAAATCCTTTGGATCAAGTGAAGCTGTCATATCTGGGCCTTTAGCTTTTTTATTATGAGTAAAATGTTTCTCGATAATAGATGCTCCAAGTGCTACAGCTCCTAAAGATGTATAAATACTTTCAGTATGATCTGACAAACCTATAATTGCATTCGGAAAGTTTTTCTTTAATTCTTGCATTGCTTCTAGTCTTACAAGTTTTGGCGGCGTAGGGTATATGTTCGTACAATGTAACAAAGCAAAAGGAATTTTAAATTTTTTGATAATTTTTACAGCTGGTTTTATAGATTTTATATCATTCATTCCAGTGCTTAAGATGACTGGTCTTTTTTTTTTACAAATATATTCTACCAAAGGATAATTATTACATTCGCCCGATCCAATTTTAAAAACAGGAATATTAAATTCTACCAATCTGTCGACTGCCTGTTTTGAGAAAGGTGTACTTATAAAAACTCCACCTTTTTGATTAATATAATTCATTAATTTTTTTTCATGGTTATAGGATAATGATGATTTTTTTATTACTTCATAAATTGACACTTTGGCATTTCCAGGTATAATTTTTTTTGCCTCAACTGACATTTCTTCACTTGGAATATGTGTTTGATGTTTGATTATTTTTGCACCATTTTTAAGTGCCAAATCAACTAGGTAAATTGCTTTATCTATTGAACCAGAGTGATTTATGCCTAGATCAACAATTATATTAGGTGGATAATCTTCGCCTATTTTAATTTTCCCAAACTTTATAACTTTTTCTTTAGCCATTATATTATTTTATTGCATAAACAATAAACTTGATATGTAAATTAAGTTACCTAAAAAGTAAAATAGATTAATGAAAAAAAAATATTTAATAATTTTTTTATCTTTGATAATTGTTTATTTATTAGTTAACTCGGTAATAAATACTGGCAATTATGCAAATTTCAAAAAAAAATTTCCAGAAGACTTAAAGACTAAAATTAAAAAGTATATTTTTCCATATAAATACATAGAGCAAAAAGACGATATAATCAAAATGCAAAACGATTTTAACTCAAAAATTGATGAAATTAATACATCTTTAGTCTTAAAAAGTAGTTTTAAATTTACAAAAAAAAATAAAGAAGAATTAAATGAATTAAGAAAACTTATTAAAAAAGATTTTATTCTTGATGAAAGCCAAATTAAATTAGAAAAGTTTGAGAATAGTAAATTTTTAAAACGATACAAAATAAATAACAAAATAAGTGATAATAATATTATTCTTTATAAAGTAAATTATTACTCAATTGCTCATTATGGAATGATGAATTTTTCAAGCGATACATGTGAAAGTAAAAAATTACTAATTTATAATCAAGGACATGATGGTGGTGCTTATAAATTAAACTATTTTAAAGAGATTACAGATTACTTATTTTCAAATTGTTATGACATTTTATATTTAAATATGACGGGTAGATCATTTAACTTAATGAAAAAGAAGGAATTGAATTTTCCAAACATTAAATCAGGTGTTGATCCAAGATCTCATGAAATCTATAGTGATTTTTTTGATCAAGAGTTTTCAAATAAAAAACCTTTAAGCTTAATGTTAAGTGGAAATTACTACTTAATAAAAAAAATACTAAATGAAAATAATTATACAGAAGTAATAATGATAGGCATTAGCGGAGGAGGTTGGTACTCGACCGTTTTACCAAGCATAATAACTGAAATTAATAAAAGCATTTCTTTTGCAGGAACAATCCCATTTGTATATAGGGTAAATAAGAAAAATTTAGGTGACTGGGAATATTATGAATCTAAAATTTTTAATTATTTGAATTATATTGATTTGTACACTTTAAATACACTAGATGAAAACCTAGAAATTAATAGAAAGCATTTCCAAGTATATAATAATAATGACCCTTGTTGCTTTGATGGAAAATTTGTAAATCACTTTAAAAAAAGTTTTGAAACAAAAAATTTTTATGTTTTAAGTTCTGAAAATGAAAAACATTCAATTCAAAAAGAAGAATTTATAGAAATATTGAATAATAATTAATATTTTTTATGATTTATTTTATACAAAGATATCCTTTAAAAGATATCCAGTGAAAAACGGTTACTATATCTTTAAATCCAGATCTTTTTAACAATCCTAAGTTACCAAAATCTGAAAAAGGTTCTAATACACCTTTTAAACTTCTAGATTTATTTATTATTTCTTTTTCATTAAATTTATTATTAAGTTTAAAATCATTATACAGAAGGCTATAAATATCTTGAAATCTTGCATCTGAGGCTCTTATTTTTTCAAACATTATAAATGCACCTCCCCAGTTAAGAGATTTATATATTTTGTTAATTAATTGTTGTCTATATTTAGGTTCAATAAATTGAATAGTGTAGCAAGAAATAATTAAATCAGACTTTGGAAATTGTATTTTTTTTACATCTTTATTTAAATATTTGATTTTATTTTTAAATCTTTTATTTTCTTTTTCTGCTTGTTTTATCATTTCTTTAACAATCTCAATTCCGTAAAAATTTATTTTCTTATTTTTATGCCTATTTGCTATCATATTTAATAATGTTCCTGTTGAGGACCCAATATCTATACAATTTGATTTTTCTTTAAGAAAAAAGTCACTTAAATTAGCCATTAAATTATGAGACTCTGAATATAAAGGAATTGATTTTTTTATATGGGAACTAAAGATTTTTGGTACTTTATTTCTGAAATTCCAAGAACTATTTTTAAACTTCATATAATTTTAAATTCTATTTTATTCTTGATATATTAAATTAATAATATAATCAAATATATAAAATTTACTAATAATGCCATTTAATAAATAATGTTTTTCAATGAATAAAAAAGAAGTTTCAAAGTATCTAGCATACTTAAAAATAAATAAAAAATTTAAATATAAAGATATTAATTGCGATGTTTGTGGTTCATCAAAAAGAAAAATATTAAAAAAAAAAATAAGTTGGAATAATAATAGATTTGGAGTTTTGCCAGTTGTATGTTGTTTAAATTGTGGTTTCTTGTATCAAAACCCAAGATTTGAAAAAAATTTTTATGATCGATTTTATAGCGAATTTTATAGAAAAGTAATGTATTCAGATGTTAAACCTTCAAAAAGATTTCTCAAAGATCAATTGAGTCGAGGAAATAAAATTTTTAAATTTTTAAAAAAAAACATATCAATGAAAAAGGGTAAAATGTTAGATGTAGGTTGTTCATCTGGATTAATGCTGATGCCTTTTTTAAAGGATGGCTGGAAAGCTGAAGGTTATGATCCAGAAAAATTTTATGTAGAGTATGGAAAATCAAAATATAATTTACCAATTGAGGTCAAAAGATGTGAGGATATGAAGTTAAAAAGAAAATCGTTTGATTTGATTTTAATTGCTGGTTCTTTAGAACATTGTTACGATCCTAATAAAATTCTTAAAATTTGCGCAAAAGCATCAAAAAAAAATAGTATTTTAGTTTTAGAGGGAAGAGGATATCCTAGATCTACATCGAAGCATTATTTTAATCATAATCATCATAGATACTTTACATTAAATAGCTTTGAATTAATGATGATAAAGCATGGCTGGAAACCTATCTTGTCTACTCTTTATCCTATCTCAGGTCCTACTAGAGAAGGTACAAACTGGGTTATAGGCACTTTTCAAGGTGTTAATAAAAATATTAAGAAAAAATTAAATTACCTAATTAAAAATGGAAAAAACGAGTCATATGAAACAATGAAGCATTATTTTTTATTTTATGATGTAATTAATAAAGATATTAATCCAAACTTAGATTATATTAGCAAAGGTGTTTACAAAAAAAAATAATATTCAATAATTATATATACTACAAATAAATAATGTGTGGTTTCGTTTCATTTATAGGCAATAATGCTAGAAATAAGAATTTAAGAAAAATTTTCATAAGCCTATCAAAAATAAACAAACACCGTGGACCAGATAAAATTAAAACTTTAAATGAATTAAATTATTCGATAATTTTTAGAAGACTTTCTATAATTGATTTAACCAGCAATGCAGACCAACCCTTCTTAAGTGAAGATAATAAAATTAAAGTTATTTTTAATGGAGAGATTTATAACTATTTAGAATTAAAAAAAGAATTAATAAAGAAGGGGTGTAAATTTAAAACAAATTCAGACACAGAGGTAATATTAAGATCATATGAATTATATGGTAAAAATTTTGTAAAAAAACTTAGAGGAATGTTTAGCATAGTGATATTTGACGATCACACAAAAGAAATTATTTTGCTTAGAGATCATTTTGGTCAAAAACCACTATATTATTCAAGAATTAAATCTAATTTTATTATTAGTTCAGAAATCAAAGATATTATTTATGTTTATAAAAGATTGGGAATTAAATTATCAGAAAATAAAAATACTGTTTTTAAATACCTTTTAAGAGGATGGTGTGATGATACAAATGAAACATTTTATAAGAATATTTTTTCTTTCCCAGCAAGTTCAATTGGGATAATAAAAAAGCAAAATTTAAAAATAAAAAAATATTGGAAATTAAGTTACAATCGGAATAATTCATATAACAAAAAAGAATTTCAAAAAAATTTTTTAAGTAATCTAAAAATTCATTTAAGATCGGATGTGCCAATCGCATTCACATTATCTGGTGGATTAGATTGTTCTTCAATTTTAAAAATGTCTTTAAATTTAAATTATAAAAATTATAAAGCATTCAGTCTAAAATTAAATAACCCAAATGATGAAAGTAATTATATTAAAGATTTTATTAGGAAAAATAATCTAAACCATGAATTTTGTAATGTGGAAAAAATGTACAATAGTAATACAATTGAAAAAATTATTGAATTTCAAGATGAGCCAATAAGTTCAATGTCATTCGTAAACCAATATCTTTTAAGAAAAAAAATAAAAGAAAAAGGATTTAAAGTTATTATGGTTGGTGAGGGTGGTGATGAAGTTTTAGGTGGATACAAGAGAATGTATATTCCATATATTTATCAATATTTAAATAATAAAAAGAAAAAATTAAATAAAAGTTTTATTAAAAATATTGAATTTTGCACAGGCCAGAAATTGAATTTTTTTGAAAAGGAAATTAAAAATTATAAAAAAAGATACAAAATTGGGAATGATATAGAGTCATTCGAGCCATTTAATTTTTTAAAAAGAAAAGTTAAATTAAAAGAGAACTTAAAATACTATAATCCCACAAAAATTAGTTCTAATAAATTCTTTAAGAAATTTATGATTAATCATTTGTTAGTAAGAGACTTGCCTCATATATTGAGACAAGAAGATAGAGTCTCAATGAGTTGCAGTATAGAAAATCGCTCTCCTTTCGTAGACTATAAATTTGTTGAGTATGTATACTCACACGATTTTCAGTATTTTATGAAAAATGGATATTCTAAATATATGCTAAGAAATTTTATTTCTATGCACTTACCAAAGTCTTATTTAACAAAAAAAAAAATAGCTAGACCTGGAAACCCTGAAAATATTATTAAGAAATATTATATTAAGTCTTTCAATGATTTACTTAAAGCTTACAAATTAAAAGATTTTGATAATAACAAAATTTTGAAAAATTTTAATTCGGATATTAATCAATTAAATAATTTAAATTTTAGTTTTTATTTTAGGATTTTAAATTATTTAATATGGAAGAAAACAAAACTAAATTAATTAAATTCATTAGGATTTTATAGGATAACCTGTGCCAGACTTGCATACAGAGAGATTAGAAATTATAGTTTTGCAATGAAAAAAAAATTACTTATCACAGTTCTTTATTTATTATTTTTTAATGTAAGTTTTGGAGCAGAAAAAGCAGAAAGAGAATGTATAGAAGGGGATTGCATTAATGGCAAAGGAATTCTTAAAATTTATTATAAAGATATAAAATCATTAAGAAGAGATTCTGTTACTGAGAACGGAAATTTTTTTTCAAATAGTACTGATATAGAGTTAGAAGAAATTCTCAAAAATAAAGAGTACTGTTTAAAGTATGAAGGACAATTTAAAAATAAAAAATACCATGGTAAAGGTAATTATTTTTCATTTTGTAGTTCAATGACAATGAATTGTTTGGGTTTATACAGTTATAAAGGTGAATTCAAAAACGGAAAACCTCATGGTTATGGTTTTTTGACAGAACCTTTAAACTATTATGAAGGTAACTTTGAAAATGGAAGTAAAAACGGTCGTGGAACTATGAAATGGGAAGATGGGGAACATTATTCTGGTGAATTTAAAGATAATCTATACCACGGTAAAGGAAATCTCAAGTTTAAGGGTGGAGATTTTTACACAGGAAATTTTGAAAATGGATACTTGCATGGAGAAGGCTTTTATGAATGGAAAGATGGAGAAACCTATAGAGGAAATTTTAAACTTGGAAAAAAAAATGGTTTTGGAGTTAGTAAATTTCCCAATGGCGATTCATATCAAGGAGAATTTGAAAATGATCTTAAGAGCGGAAAAGGAACTTATGTAAAAAAAAATGGAACAGCATTAAAAGGGAAATGGAAAAATGATAAATTAATTTCAGAGGAAAAGAAGCAATCAATTTCAGAGGAAAAGAAGCAATCAGAAGAGAAATATTTCACGGTTAATGATTTAATTTTAGATATCGACAGCATGATTAATAAAGAAATTAAAGTAAAAGGTTGGTTAGGTTTTTGTGAAGAAGATAAAATGTGTATTACCAATTATCACTCATTAGAATCATTATTTTCTAATCAAACAGGAATTGAAGTAACAATGAAAAAAGCAGATCGTAGTTCAAAAAAATATATTTTAGAAAAATGCCAAACAAGTATAGGCGAATGTCAAATAAAGTTTAAGGGCAAACTAATCTCTTCTTGGGGTAATGTAAAAATGAGTATTTTAAAAATTATTCCATAATATAGTTTTTTATAAATATTAATTTGATAAAAAGTACTTATGAAAGATGAATTAATTTCAAAAGGATTTAGGTCTAAAAAGAACTCAATGTACCAAAAAGGTTCTAATGAGCCTTTCACAATAAGTAGATCCAAATTTAGTAATTTTATTGATTGCCCAAGATGTTTTTATCTAGATCGAGTAAAAGGTTTAAAAGAGCCAAGTATGCCTGGTTGGGCACTAAATTCAGCAGTAGATGATTTATTAAAAAAAGAATTTGATAAACATAGAAAAGAGAAAACACCCCATCCAATAATGAAAGAATATAAATTAAATTTCATACCTTTTGATCATACTGATATTGATAAATGGAGACAATCTTTATCAAGTGGCATTTCTTATTTAGATAAAGAAACAAATCTCTTTATCAAAGGTGGAATAGATGATGTTTGGTATGATTTAGATAAAAAAGAATTAGTAGTTGTTGACTATAAAGCTCAATCTAGCAACACACCAGTTAAAACAAAGTCTTATTTAGAAAATCAATATCACCAAGGCTATAAAAGACAAATGGATATCTATGTTCATATTTTAAGAAAAATGGATTTTAAAGTTTCAAACACTACTTATTTTTTGGTTTGTAATGGAGAGAAATCTTATGAAAAATTTGATAATAAAATTAATTTCACAGCTACACTTATTGCTTATACATCTGATCCATCATGGATACCTAAAAAAATCAAAGATATGAAAGCGACATTAGAAAGTGACAAAACACCCGAGTACAATGAAAATTGTGAAAGTTGTATTTATTTAGCATCAGAAAAAAGTATAGATAATATAGGCAAATGATTAAAATAAAACCTAATCCGAAAACAAATATAGTCGATAGAGTTCATGTATATAGAAAAATTGCGAAAGTAAAATCAGATAATGAGTTTAAAGAAAAATTTGGTGGTATAGAGCATGGCCTAGGCAAGTGTCTGGAGGTTTTTTTCGGTAAGAAATTTCAAGGAGGAAATGGAAGAAATGAACTTAATGTAAGTGAAATTAAAGATGGAAAAAAATTAGGACAACCCTTTAGATGTGATTATTATCAAAATATAAATGGGAAGAATATTGTTTTTGAGTTTAATGGAAATCATCATTATCAGTCTCCATTCAAAATACTTACTGATTGGAGAAAATATGAAGTTCTATCAAATCCTAAAAGAAATAATTTAAATAAAAAATTTATTATATTTAAAATTCCTTATTACATGCAAATGACAAGAGACTATGCAAAATATCTTTTTAGAGATTTAGCAGAAGAAAAACTTGGAGTAAATTATTATGATGATGAGAAGTTTAAAAAAACTATTAAAAAATTATATAATACTGATAGAGAAGAGTTAATATTAGCTCCAGGCTTACATACAAGTCAGGCTACCCCAGCAACCTTTAATGAGGATGGAATTGAGAGATTTTTACAAGAAATGAAAGATATGGAAAAATATCCCAGTATTAAACATCAAGTAGTACATTCGTTAAGATTATATATTAATGATGTAACAGAATTTAACAAAAAACCTTGGAAAAATAATAAAAATTGGGAAAATTTAATAATTCCAAAAAATCAAAAATTTCATGAGTTTTTTAATTTTACTCCTAAAGAAGAATATTTAAATTGTATTTTTGAAAGAGAAAAAAAAGAATATAATTATTAAAATAACAAAGGAGGCAAAATGGCTTTTAAATCATTATTTACTAAAGGTGTTGCATTAGCACAATCTGGTAAATGTCGAAATCATTCAGCTAAAGCATCAAGCTATGCTAAAAGAGCTGCAACTTATTTTAGATCTGCTAAATCTAAAAAGGGCGATCAAAAAATTGACGCTATGATTGATGGAATGAATGAGTTATCAAATGCAGTTCTTGAAGTATCTGACAGCGTAGTCCCAATAGCAAACATGAATGCTGTTAGTGCACTTTTAGCTGAAAATTTTGAAAAAATTATAAATGAAGGAAATAGTAAAATTATTACTTCGTTAAAATAAGATTTAAAAAACCGGCTTAATTAAAAAATTGTAAACGGCAAGCAGTATATATGATTTTATATGTCTGCTATCTTTAATTTTTTTTTCTATATTAGAAATATTTTCTATAGGTTTATGCGCCGTGTTATAAATTTTACCATCAGGTTTTATATATCCTAATTGCTTATGCATAGCATTCCAAACTTTACCATCAGCTTTTGCATATCCTAATTGCTTATGCATAGCGTTATAAACTTTACCATCAGTTTTTACATATCCTATGTGTTTATGAGAAGAAAGTTCATATAATTTTCCATCAGGTTTTAAATAATGTGACATATAATATAAAAATATAATATTTTTTATTTAACTAAAAGCTTTAATTTAACAATTGTTGAAGTTGAGTATAAAATTTAATAGGATTTTATGGGAGAACTAGAGCATGACTAGAGCATGG
>CEUZ01103883.1_pt1 | contig 10304 bp, 6 predicted proteins | sample 361511 | NCBI WGS metagenome assembly CEUZ01 (sample SAMEA2622822, study PRJEB7988) | marine metagenome | biome: marine biome (ENVO:00000447); feature: surface water layer (ENVO:00002042); material: "saline water (ENVO:00002010), including plankton (ENVO:xxxxxxxx)" | depth 5 m | reverse complement strand
CAGAAACAGAGGTTACTTCAATCAGTGTACTGATGAAACTGGTTTAACTGAATTAATGTCGAAGTCCAAAATAAAAGCTTATATAGGCTTTGATTGTACTGCACCAAGTTTACATGTCGGAAGCTTAATGCAAATCATGTGTTTGCGTCTGCTACAAAAGTATGGCCATCAACCTATAGTTTTGCTTGGTGGCGGAACAACATTAATAGGTGATCCTTCTGGTAAAGAAGAAACTAGAAAAATTCTAGATAAAAAAGAAATTGATAAAAATATTAAGAGTATTGAAAATGTATTTAAAATTTTTTTAAAATCGTCTAATTCAAAAACAAAACCGATTTTCGTTAATAATTATTCCTGGCTCAGTAAATTAAACTACATTAATTTTTTAAGAGAGATTGGAAAACATTTTACAGTAAACAAAATGCTAACCTTTGATAGTGTTAAATTAAGATTAGAAAGAGAACAATCTTTGAGTTACATGGAATTTAATTACATGATGCTCCAAGCATATGATTTTTACGAACTTAACAAAAGAAATAAATGCGTCTTGCAAATTGGCGGTTCTGATCAATGGGGTAATATAGTTAATGGAACCGATTTAATTAAAAGAAAAGATAAAAAACAAGCTTATGGATTAACAACTCCATTAATTACTCTTTCCTCTGGAGCAAAAATGGGAAAAACTGAAAAGGGTGCAATTTGGCTAAATAAAAAAATGCTTTCTCCTTATGACTACTGGCAATTCTGGAGAAATACAGATGATAAAGATGTTATAAATTTTCTAAAACTTTTTACTGATTTAGATTTAGAAAAAATAGAAAATTTAAAAAACAATCAAGACATTAATGAACTTAAAATTTTACTTGCTAATGAAGCTACAAAAATGTTGCACGGATCTAAGGCTGCTGAAGATTCGGAAGTTACAGCAAAAAAAACTTTCAAAGATAAATCTATTGGAAAAAATTTACCGACTGTAAAAATAAAAAAAAACGAAATAACTAAAGGCATAAATATATTAGATTTAGTTCTTCTAACAAAATTAGGTAATTCTAAAGGGGAAGTTAGAAGAATGATTAAAAATAACGGTTTAAAGATTAATAACGAAACCATATCTGATGAAACAAAAATATTTTATGAGAACAATTTTAACCAGGATAGCGGCTTGAAAGTATCTCATGGTAAAAAACAACATGTCATAGTGAAGATTATTTAGCTTCTTCTTGTTTTTTTTTCTTCATCTTTTCTACAGCTCTAACAATAAATCTTGGGGTCAGTGTTTTAATAGGGTTTACTGTTGTTTTTATATCTTTAGGCGGTCCTTTCATCTTAAAACTTACACCAACAACTCCTTCGCCAGTCTTTTTTCCAACTAGAATGTCACCGACTACTGGTATTGATGCAATAATTGCATTTAGTTTTGTTGCTGGAACTAATGTTCCTCTTAAACTTACTAGTTTTCCTTTATCTACATATCCTTCTAGCAATATTGAAACCGCAGGTCCTATTGCTAAAGCATCCTCAACATTCATTATATTACCTTCTGAATTTGATTTCATTTCAAAACTTTCAAATCTTATTCCTTCACCACTAAGGGTGTCCGCTATTCCTTGTAAAGATGCTAATGTCAACAGTTGAGCTAATGCAGGTACTTTTGAAACTTTAAAATCAGTAATTATTAAATTGGAATTAGAAATTTGTTTAGAAATAACTGATTCATATTCTAATTTCCCTCCTTCAAAACCTTTGATAAAATCAAAATTTTTTATAAAAGGTCTGGCTCGATCTGAAATGACTTGAAGTGTTCTTTTATTATTGTCAATTTTATATATAGACATCTCTACTATTTCATCTTTTGAAAAATTACCCTTTAAACTTAATTTATCGAAAGAGCCCTCTTTAATTGTAGCAATCATACCGAAGTCACTAACTTCATCATTTGTTCCTGTAATAGTTTTGTCAAAATTAATTTGTACTTCTTTGCTAAATTTTTTGCTAAAGATTTTTCTTTCATCTTTTTTGAAAAGAGATTTAAGCAAAGGTTCAGCATCAAATATCTCACCTGAAATTATAACTTTATTAGTTTTTTCGGCCTTAAAATCATTATTCCTATCTTCTTTTATAAAGGTTTTAATTTCTAATTTTTGAAAATCATCAGTTTCAAAATTTTTATTTAATTGTAATTCTGATATATCAATTTTTGTTTTATTAGATATATAAAGAAGTTTTTTTATATTGTAGTAGTTATTTAATATAAAATTAACATTAAAATTTATTTCTGATTTTTTTCCACTGTCTTTATTATAATTGAGCTTAGAAACATTAACTCTAGAATTAGTTAAATCAAACCTACCAACGATATCAAAAAAATTTTTATTATAATTATAAATTTGTTTTAAATCAAAGCTATCGAATTCATTTTTTATTTTCATTAGGCCATTTAATTCGATCTTGTTATTAGAATTTTGTTTTGTAAATTTTATCTTAGAATCCTTAAGTGTTATTGTATTATTATAATCTGGTAAGTATTTTTTTAAAATTTTCTTTTCTTTGAAATAAATTTCAGCATGAGGAATTTCTCCATCAATTGAATAATATAATTTTTTAATTCTATATTTGCTATTTAATTTTAAATCTATATTTGTTTTTAAATCTGTTTTTCCTTTAAAGTCATCAATGTTGTTAATATTAATATTAAATAAAGATGAAATTTTTTTAATTTTGGAAAAATCAAACTCTCCACTCGTTTTTAACAAACTCGTTATGTCAACTTCTTTATTCTCACGTTTCAATGTAAATACGCTATCTGTCAAATCAAATTCTAGAAGAGAGCCTTCTTGAATTTTAATATTAAATAAGTTTGCGTCATTATCTTTCGAATGATTAATTTCTGTTGTCAAATTTTTTATTTGAAATTCTTTTGTTACGTCTATTGAGGCATTTAATACTTTACCTGAGAATCCATAATCATTTCCTATATTTCCATCTGAATCGAATGGAATAATAAATTCGCCTTCTATTTGTCCTTTAGAAAATATTTTTTCTATTTTTTGATTAATAATCTTTGGAAAAAATATATTAGTAATTTTTGTTAAATCTTTAATATCATTTCTAACAAAAGATACCTCGGATCTTTTAAGTAAAAAATCAGATGTAAAAAAAGACTTTAAAGGCAAAAATAAATCTAGTTTAAATAATATAATTTCATTATTCTTAACTAAAATTTTTGGATTTTGTAATTTTACTACAAGGTTTAGTTCTCTTGGATTTAGATGGATCTTAGTTTTTTGAAACCCTAATTTTACATGTTTATTTACCTCATTGGCTTTACTTTTTATTAAACTATCAAATTTGTCTGTTTCTAATCCAAAGTAACTAATAAAAATTATCCCAAGAAGAAAAATTATTAAAAATATTAATAAAAATTTTATAAAAAATTTTGACATACCTATTTATTTTTTTTTGTTTGATACAAAGCAGATTCTAAAAACTCATCAATATCGCCATCCAATACACTCTCTGGGTCACTATTTTCTAAATTATTTCTAAGATCTTTGACCATTTGATAGGGTTGTAAAACATAAGATCTGATCTGGTGCCCCCATCCTATATCAGTCTTTGATTTAGCCAAATTTTCTGATGCTTCCTCCTTTTTTTGTATTTCATATTTATACAAGCGAGCTTTAAGCATATTGAAACAAGTTTCTTTATTTTTGTGCTGAGATCTTTCATTTTGACACTGAACAACAATATTTGTTGGTAAATGAGTTATTCTAACTGCGCTATCTGTTGTATTTACATGTTGACCTCCTGCCCCACTTGATCTGTAGGTATCAATTCTTATATCTTTTTCTTGTATATCTATCTTAATACTGTCATCTACAACAGGATAAACCCAAACACTTGCAAAACTAGTGTGTCTTCTAGCTCCAGAATCAAACGGTGAAATTCTTACTAATCTATGAACTCCAGATTCAGATTTTAACCACCCATACATATAAGCGCCTGCAATTTTGAGAGTGCTAGATTTTATACCTGCTTCATCACCGCGGTGTTCACTAATAATTTGAAACTTACATTTTTTTTTCTCAACCCATCTAGAATACATTCTCCTCAACATTTGAGCCCAATCTTGACTCTCGGTTCCACCAGCTCCCGCATGTATTTCTAAATAAGTATCTAAATGATCATTTTCTCCGGACAAAAAGCATGAAACTTCTGTTTTTTTAATTTGAGAAAGTATGAGATTTATTTTTTTTTCACATTCCTTTGTTACAACACTATCAGCTTCTTTTATAGCAAGTTCTAAAAGCTGCTCTAAATTCTCCAGTTCATTAACGGATGATTTAAAATCATTTGAAATATTTTCGAAAAAATTTTTTTCTTTAAGAATTTTTTGGGCTTTTACTTTATCTTTCCAAAAATTATCTTGTGATATTTTTTGGTCGAAATTTTTTATCTTTTCTTCAATTTTATTCTTTTCAAAGATACCCCCTAACATTATCTATAACTTTTTTTGTTTCTGAGATTATATTTTTTATATCTGCCATATTTAATAAAATTTTAAAATTGTTCTTTGATCTTGTGAATCATAAAAACCCAATTTATCTTTATTAGAAAGCTTTTCAAGGTTAACAATAAAATTATCTTCTGATTTAAAAGATTCATAGATAACTTTTTTTGTGTCACTATTAGGTGGAAGTCCTGTTTCTACATCAACTATTACTAGATTTATGTTCTTGGGAACTTTAAATGGAAGCGCATCATCCTTTTGGACGACGCTTTTAACAAACTTCTTGAAAACTGGTAAGGCTGCTTTTGCTCCCGTTTCATATCTGCCTAAACTTTTTGGTTCGTCAAACCCTACATATACTCCTATAACTAATTTAGAGGTGAAGCCTAAAAACCATGCATCCATATTCTTGTTTGTTGTTCCAGTTTTGCCAGCTAAAGCTAAATTAAGATCTTTTAATTTTCTTCCTGTTCCCCTTTGAACAACACCCTCCATCATCGAAGTAATTTGATAAGCAGTTTCTGAAGAAATAATTTGCTTTTGGTTCTCCTGAATTTTAGGTATTTTCTTATCTAAGTAAGAAATTTCTTTACATCCTATACATTTTCTTTTGTCAGAGTTAAATATTGTTTTTCCTCTCCTGTCTTGAATCCTATCTATAAATATAGGAGTTACTTTTTTACCTCCATTAACAAAAGTGCAATAGGCATTAGTAAGTTGAACTAAGGTTGTCTCTGCAGCTCCTAAAGAAACTGATAGTAACTCTGGGACATCTTTGTATATTCCAAAACTATTTGTAATATTTGAAATTTTTTCAAAACCAACTTTTTGTGCTACACGTACTGTCATTAAATTTCTAGATTTTTCTATACCAACTCTTAAAGTTGATGGGCCATAAAATTTTTTTCCATAATTTTCAGGTTTCCATGTTTTCAAACCTTCTCCCTGGTCCATAACAAAAGGTGCATCTAAAACTAAAGTAGATGGAGTAAAGCCACTTTCTAAAGCTGCAGCATAAACAAAAGGTTTAAAAGCAGAACCAGGTTGTCTTTTTGCTTGTGTTGCTCTATTAAATTCACTTAATTTGTAACTGAAGCCTCCAGCCATTGCCAGAATTCTTCCAGTGTAAGGATCCATAGCTACAATAGCTCCGTTTATTTTGGGCAATTGTTTCAAATTCCATTTATTTTTTTTTATTTTTTTAACATATATAATGTCATTTAATTTAAACAATTCATTAAAATTTTTTTTTCTTGTCCAATTAACATTTTTAAAATCTATAAAACCTATTTCCTTATTTTGTATTTCAATTTTTACTGTTAAATCACTTATGTCAATTACTTTGGCTAATTCCCAATTTAAACTTTTGTCTGGAATAAATTTTTGAATCTTATTTTGCCAACTTTTATCACTTAAATTTGCTACTGATCCCCTCCAACCATGCCTTTTGTCATATTCTTCAAGTCCCTCTCTAAGAGCTTCGACTGCTTCAATCTGATATTTAGAATTTAAAGGAGTTCTAATTGATAAACCTCCCTTATATAGCTCATCATAACCGTATGTATCACTAACTATTCTTCTTACTTCTTCAGAATAAAAATTAGCTTCTTCTAATAGTTTAATCTTTCTTTTCTTAGTTTTTATTTCTTTTTTTTTTAATTTTTCGTATTCAGACTTATTGATATATGAATTGTCATATAAGTTTTTTAGTACGATATTTCTTCTTACTTTTGCTCTTTCTATTGATTTATATGGATTATATTTGCTTGGAGCTTTTGGTAGAGCTGCAAGCAACGCTGCTTCTTCATAATTTAGGTTATTAACAGCTTTATCAAAATATTCTAAACTGGCCGCGGCTATTCCGTAAGTACCTTCCCCAAGATATATTTGATTTAAATATAGTTCCATAATCCTTTCTTTTGAATATGCTTTTTCAATTCTAAAAGCCAAAATAGCTTCTTTAATTTTTCTTTTTATTGAAACTTCACTTGTTAACAAAAAATTCTTTGCAACCTGCTGTGTAATTGTAGATGCTCCCTCTAGTCTTTTCTCTGAATAAATATTTTTTAAATTTTTAATTATAGCTCTAGTAATACTTTTTGCGTCAACTCCTGGGTGAGAAAAAAAATTTTTATCTTCAGCAGATAAAAATGAATAAATTACAATTTTAGGAACAGAATCATAAGGGATAAAAAGTCTTTTTTGTATAGCATATTCAGCAATTAATTGACCTTCGCCAGAGTGAACTCTGCTTGATACTGGTGGTTTATAATTCGCCAGTATTTTATAATCTGGAAGATCAGAAGAAAAATACCAAAGAGTTGAAAATGAAAATAATAAGCCTATCACCAAAATGGCAACAGTTAACCTTGCGATTTTTTTTAAATAAACAAGCACAAATTTGAAGAAATGATTGAATTCTGGCTTTCTTAAGGCATTTCTTGTTTTAAGTGTAATTTGAAACAAAAAAATGCATATATTTATAGATAAATATAAGGTATACCTGTAAATCGTTAACTATCAAAATTCAAATTTATGAAAAACACAATCACAATAAACAGGAACAGATTTCTATGGAAAAGAATTTATACATTGATGCATCGCATCCGGATGAAACTAGAATTGTACTTAAATCAGAAAACCATATCGAAGAATATGAGTACGAAAATAAAAATAAACTTTATTTAAAAAATAATATTTATTTAGGAAAAGTTAGCAGAATTGAACCTTCTCTACAGGCTGCATTTGTTAACTATGGAAAACAAAGACATGGTTTTTTAGCCTTTAATGATATTCAGTCAGACTACTATCAAATACCTCATGACGATAAAGATAGACTTAAAAGAGAAGAGGAAAATCTAAGATTAGAACTTAAAGAAAAAAGTAAAGACAGCGAACAAACGGAAAAAGCTAAGGAGGAAACTTCTGATTCAGCTTTAACAAATGGCTTAAAAAATGAAAATAATAATACTAATGAAAAAAACAAAGACGAAAATATATCAGGAGACAGAAATAACCAGTTTAATGAATTAAAAAAAAGATATGGTATACGTAGATATAAAATACAGGAGGTAATTAAACCTGACCAAATTGTTTTGGTTCAAGTGTTAAAAGATGAGAGAGGCCAAAAAGGTGCCGCGCTCACTACTTTCATATCTCTTGCGGGTAAATACAGTGTACTAATGCCAAACACACCAAAAGGTGGTGGTATTTCCCGAAAAATTATTAATTCTGATGATAGAAGAAAAATCAGAAATATACTTCAAGAAATAAAAATTCCTGAAACAATGGGATTGATAGTAAGAACCGCCGGGTTAAATAAAACCAAAAATGATCTTAATAAGGATATATTAAATACTATTAGTGTCTGGGAAGAAATAAAAGAAAAAGCAGTTAAATCAATAGCCCCTAGCTTAGTTTATGAAGAAGGAGATCTTATAAAAAGAGCTATAAGAGACGTTTATGATAATGATACCAATAATGTGATTGTAGATGGAAATGAAGGGTATCAAAAAGCAAAAACTTTCATGAAATCTTTAATGCCTGAGAAGGTAAAAAAAATAAAAAAATATAGAGGAAAGATTCCTTTATTTCATGATGTTGGAATTGAAAAAAGTTTAAATTATATATTCGAACCAACGGTCAAATTAGAATCAGGCGGATATTTAGTTATAAATCCAACTGAAGCATTGGTATCTATTGATATAAATTCAGGACAGTCAATTAAAGAAGTGAACATTGAAAAAACAGCATTAAAAACTAATTTGGAAGCTGCTGAAGAAATATCTAGACAAATAAAAATAAGAGATCTTTCTGGCCTAATAGTAATCGATTTCATTGATATGCTTAATTTTCATAATAGAAAAATTGTTGAAAGAAAATTAAGAGAAAAACTAAAAGATGATAGAGCCAGAATACAGTTTGGAAGAATAAGTAATTTTGGACTTCTGGAAATGACAAGACAAAGGTTAAGGGAGAGTTCTGTAAGATGGAATATGACTCTTTCACTTGATTCTTTTGCTTTGAAAGTCCTTAAAACGGCCGAAGAAGTATCTTTTTCAAACAAAGCTAAAGTTACAAATATAAATGTTCCTTCAAAAGTAAAAACGTATATTGAAGAAAATTTATCTAAAGTATTAAATTATCTTAATAAAAAGTACAAATTGCAGTTTAACATAATAGCAGATAATAATTTAATAATTCCTGAATATAAAATGGATTTACTAAATAAAAATAAAAAAATTATCAAAAAAATTGAAAATATTGAAAAAGTCTATTCAAGAAAAAATCAGATTAAGAAAAATTTTTCTAATAAAAAATTTAATAAAAATTTTAGAATGAGAGATAAATTTAAAAGAAAATTTAAGCATCATTCTAAGATGAGAAGAAATAATTTTGAAAACAAAAAGTTGGCCAATTATTAAATAAGATCTTTAGTTGGTGATGAAGCGCTGCCATATTTTTTTCTCTTCATTCTTTCTGCTTTAAAAGCTTTCCTGCCTGCCAACACAGCATGCTTCATGGCTTCTGCCATTAAAACTGGATTTTTTGCTTCTGCAATTGCGGTGTTAATCAAAACACCATCACAACCCAACTCCATCGCTATGGTTGCGTCGGACGCTGTTCCTACTCCTGCATCAACAATTACTGGTACGGATGACTGCTCTTTAATCAAAGTAATATTTGTTTTATTTTGTATTCCTAATCCTGAACCTATAGGAGCTGCTAATGGCATAATTGCACAAGCTCCTACATCTTCCAACATTTTTGACATGATAGGATCATCAGTGCAATAAACCATTACTTCGAAACCTTCTTTAACTAAAATCTCTGTCGATTTTATTGTTTCAATCATATTTGGATATAAAGTTTTCTTATCACCTAGCACTTCCAATTTAACTAATCTCCAACCCCCCATTTCTCTTGCTAACCTTAATGTCCTTAGTGCTTCTTGCGATGAATAACATCCAGCAGTATTTGGAAGATATGTAATAGATTTTGGATCCAAATAATCCATTAACAAAGGCTGATTTTTATCTAAAATATTTACTCTTCTAACTGCAACTGTAACAATATCTGCTCCGGATGCATTAACTGCATTTGCTGTTTCTTCAAAATTTTTATATTTTCCTGTGCCAACAATCAGCCGGGAATTAAAGTTTTTGTTTGCAATAGTAAATATATCTTCCATTAAATTTAGCCCCCACCAATAAAATGAACAATTTCAACTTTATCATCTCTATTTAAAATTAGTTTTGGGTATTTTTTTCTTTCAACAATCTCACCATTTACTTCTATGGCTACCTTATTCTTTTGAATTTTGAGCTTATTTAATAGATCGTTTAAATTGGTCCCATTATTAATTTCATAAGAAATTCCATTTAATTGTATTTTTGCCACATTTAAGTTATTCATTTGAATTATTTTAACTTATTTAAATGACAAAAAAAATACTAATAATAAACGGCCCAAACTTAAATCTTCTTGGAGAACGAGAACAATCTAAATATGGAAAAGTCACTCTAGAAGAAGTTAAAAAAAGTTGTGAATCTCATGCCAAATCAATTGATCTTCAAATAAAATTTGAGCAGTCCAACATTGAAGGTGAAATAGTTACTATGATTCAAAAAGCCAAAGGTGTTTTTGATGGAATAATTATAAACGCAGCAGGCTATACGCACACCTCAGTTGCAATTTTAGATGCACTTTTAGCAATAAAATTGCCCACAATAGAGGTTCATATAACTAACATATATAATCGTGAAGAATTTAGAAAAAAATCTTTAATAAGCAA
>CEUZ01283160.1_pt1 | contig 10307 bp, 6 predicted proteins | sample 361511 | NCBI WGS metagenome assembly CEUZ01 (sample SAMEA2622822, study PRJEB7988) | marine metagenome | biome: marine biome (ENVO:00000447); feature: surface water layer (ENVO:00002042); material: "saline water (ENVO:00002010), including plankton (ENVO:xxxxxxxx)" | depth 5 m | reverse complement strand
TGTATGACTTTCATTGGTAGAGTAATATATCGTTATGGAATTCGTGTATATGGAGGTTTTGGTGCATAGATATTTGTCGCTATGGAATTCATTTTTTCAAAATAGTCTAACTCGGGATATGGAGTATAAAGCCAATTTTTTGGGAGGATTGTTTGTTGACTTGGTATATTATGGGAGTAAATTTTTCTTTTTCACTGTTATTTATTCATATGTTGATTCTTTAGGAGTATTTACGCGTGAAGATGTCATGATATTTCTTGTAGTAGCATTTTTAATAGATACTTTTTATATGTTTTTTTTCGCGGGGAATATATTCCAAATAAATCAGTTAGTAGTAAAAGGAGATTTAGATTTTTATTTGTTGAAGCCAGTAAATTCACAATTTATAACATCCTTTAGGAAAGTCAAATCATATGCTATACTTAGTCTTGTTATATTATGTTCTTTATTATTTGTGCAAATAAAATCCTATCCAGTTGATATTCCATTTATTAATATTATCTTTTTTATTATATCATTCCTTCTAGGTGTTTCTTTATGGTATTCTATAGAATTTATGATAGTAAGTTCTAGTTTTTGGTTTAAAAATTTTTCTGTTGCTGGCTGGCTTAGTCATGAAATTTTTAAATTTTCATTTAGGCCAGACTCTATATACACCGGATTAATGAGAAAAATACTTTTTTCTTTTATACCTATGGTACTTATTTCATCTATACCTACACGAATCCTTTTATATGGAGCAAATATTAAGTACTTAGGGTGGCAAATTATGGTTGCATTATTTTTTTTCTATTTTAGTAGATTTGTTTGGAAGAAAGGATTGATGCGCTATGAAAGTGCATCGAGTTAATTGTAGGTATTATGTTTTCTTTTCTTTTTTTCTAGCAGCAGGAAATAAAACATTATTTAATATAATTCTGTATCCTGGAGAATTACGATGTAATGAAAGATCTGTTGGAGGATCTCCTACAAAGTGTCTATAGTCTTCGGGGTCATGTCCTCCAAAAAATGTAAAAGTACCCTTGCCTATATTCCCATGTATATATTTTACCATTGGATCATTCTCAACTTCAGCCATAATAAGTACATGACTTTTTAGAGTAGCACGATCAAATCCTGTAGTTTGTCCCATAAATCCATTAATTACTGCGACATGATTTTGAGTAAGCATGGTGGGCACAGGATCCCATTTAGCAGAAAATTCAAATAATGTAAAATAGTCTGCTTCTGCACTTCGTGTTACAGGACGATGGCTAGGTGGTGTATCAATGGTAGAATATTCATATGTCATAGGGTTTGTATATAAGTTATAATTTTCAAATGCAATGGAGTTAGTATAATCTAATTTATTTCTGTAATCTGGATCTATAGGAGAACCATCATATACAGAAGCAGCTATATCTACATCTTTTGCGGCTAGAGCAATGTCAAAAGAATCTGTTGCTGAACACATTGCGAACATAAAACCACCACTATTTACATATTCTTTTATTTTTAGGGCAACATTCTTTTTTAATTCATGCACTGTATTAAATCCATGTTTATGAGCTGTATTTTGAAATTGGGATTGCATATTTTTATACCAGTTAGCATTATGATAGTTCTTATAAAACTTTCCATACTGGCCAGTAAAATCTTCATGATGTAAGTGTAACCAATCATATTCTTTCAGCTTGCCGGAAAATACTTCATCATCAAATATTATATCATATTCAATTTCTGCATATGTCAGAGCTAATGTAACTGCATCATCCCAAGGTTGTTTTCCCGGAGGAGAGTAAACTGCAATTTTTGGCAATTTTTCTAATAACACCATATCCATATTATTTTTTTCAATTATTGAAAATATTTCTATTAATGTATTTGCATTTACTCTTTCAAAATATATACCTCTTATTTTCAGTTCTCTTTCTAATAAATTATTTTCATCTACCATAAATGATCCACCGCGAAAGTTTAATAGCCAATCTACATTTTCTTCTTGTTTTAATGTCCAATATGCAATTCCATAAGCTTTAAGATGATCTGTTTGGCTTTGATCCATGGGTATAAGAATTTTTTGAGAAAAGCTGAAATTAATAAGAAAACAACATAGTATAGGAAAAGATATGTATATAGATTTCATAATAAACAGTATTTAACTAGCTAATTCACGTAAACGTAAACGTATGTCATCATAATAAATGCTATTAGGATATAATTCTAAAAAATTTAGATAATTAGTTATTGCTTGCTCAATATTATTATCAATATAATCCAAAATTTCTGCAGTTAAAATGTGAGCCATTTCTTTAAAAATTGTTTTATGTTTAATGGATTGAAGTTCTAGGGTCACTTTTTCAAAATCTTTTTGTAAGAAGTTTAACCATGCATTTTGATATCGGCACATATCTTCGATATAAATTTCTTTACTATTATATAATGTTAGTAGCTTTTCCATAGCTTCTGTTCTTTTATTCTGTTGAATATTTAATTGTGCTTCTGCAAATATTTGAAAATCCTCTTGATTGTGACGAAACCCAATAAGAATGGATAGAACATTTAAAACATCATTATATATAGGATGGTCTAGTGGTAATGTCTCTATAATACTACGTAAACTATTATCTACTATATCAAATTGTCCTTTATAAAATTGAATTTGTGCTTCCTTAATTTTATATTCTAAAATTTGAGGATATGTTTTTTGCAATTCTGTGCATATAAAAATTGCTTTTTCAAGATTTCCTTTAGCTATTTGTATATTAATCATTCCCACTCCAGCATCTTTACGGAGTCCTTGAGAGTTACCATGTTTATAGGCTTCTTGATATAAATAATGAGCACCATCTAAATCACCTAAAATACGAAATTGTATTTCTGCAAGCCTATATGCAGCTTGTGCATTTTTTTTAGATACTCTTAAGGAATCATATATTTCCATTGCAGAGCTTATCCCCACACTAGCCTCTTCTTTTATTGGTAAGTACGGAGAAGTAAAAAATGTATTATGCGGATAAAATCCAGATAAAGGAAGATTTATGGATGTAATAATCATTTTAGATTCAAATATTTTTGCAAGTTCAAAGATAGATTGTGTTATTATAACTTCATTTATATTTGCATCAATAATATCTGTTAGAACTTCCTCTGCCATCATCAACTCATTTATTGCTGCAAGATCTTTAGCATAATCTAGTAATATTTGCGGTGATGCTTGATTATCTTTTAGTACTTTATATCCTTGCTTATAATTTTTTTGTTTAAATTGGAAGTCAGCAAGAAGAAATTTTGCTATTTTTAATGAAGAATTTGAAAGTATATTTGTAATTTCTTTATTGATATTCTTCTCACTTGGGAATGCCATAATTCTATTCGATATAGTTTGTAATTGATTAGGGTGCTCTTCAAGAAAGAGTAAATATTCCTTAGTTGCTTTATTATATGACATTCGCATTCCATAGAATGTCCCCATTTCTAAGCTATAGAAATCTTTTTTATTTATTTTTTTTCGATAATTATTTATTAATTCATATGCAAAATCATATTTTGCATTATTTATTAGATGTTGCAATATACTTTTCATTGCATTTTGATTTTCTTTTGCATCTAGTGTAAGTTGAAGAGCAATATTCTGCCATTCTTCTTTTTTATCCATCCATATGTAGACTTCTAAGAGTTCTAATTGTGATTGAAAGTTATAATTAGAAGATTCTATATATTGTTTAGTGTACACTAATAAAGAATCAAAAGATCCTATTTGTTTTAAATGATTTTTTAATGGACGAAAATATTTACTTTGTCCTGGATGGTCTTGGTTAATTTCTTTAAATAAATAAAAGGCTTCTTCATACAGTCCCGCTCTTTCCAAACTTTTTGCTTGTAAAAATTTTTTCTCTGCAGGATTATTTTTTTTATTTTTAATTAACAAAGCCTGTGATTGAATTTTTTCTAGGGTATCTTTATTATCTTGAGTTGCCCCAATAAGTACCATCAATAGAATGAAAATTAATAATTTATTCATCTAATATATTTTCTTCTTTTTGTAGTTCTCTAAAATATTGCTTCATGATGACTTGATATTCTCGAGAATGTCCTTCTTGTAAAGCAGATTCCATGGCATTTATAATTAACATATCTCGTTCGCCCTTATCCATAGGTAGTCCCATGGGACCTGCGTACATAACTTCTTTTGCACTGTTGCTTTTTCTTTTTTCAGAATAATCTTTCTGAGTTAATGATTTTTGACTATCTAACATTCTTGATAAAATACGTTGCTGTCTTTCTTGTGTTCTTCTATCAACTTGCCGTTTGCGAAAATCCTCTATTACTTCTTCCATATCTTCATTCGCTTTAGATAACCCTCCACTATTTTGTCCTGGATTATTTCCTAATAATTCTTCAAGTTGCTGTTTCAACTGTTCTTGTTGTTCTTGAAGTTGTTGCATCATTTTTTGTTGGCCCATCATGCTAAGTTGAGGAAGTTGCATTGTACCTTTATTTATTCCTTGTTGTGCTTGCCCCATTTGTTCCATCTGTTCCATGAACTGAGCAAAACCAGATCCAGACCCACTCATTTGCATTTGATCTGCAGATTCTAATAAGAGGTAAGCTATTTGATTTAATTCTTTTAGAGATTTAGTCATCTCTTTTTTAGCACTAGAGGTTTGTCTTTGTTCTAACTTAATAATTGCTTTATCCATAGCCGTTTTAGTTTTACCAATAGCATTAGCTATTTTAGGAGAAATATGAAAAGTTTGTCTTGAAAGATCCATTAACTGAATTATAAACTGCTGGTTTTCACGTAGAATGCGATCTTGTTTTACTGCAATATCAATTAGCAAGGGACTTCTAGAACGAATACCTTTTGTCTCTGTTATTAATTTTTCTTGTTCTTGCGATATAAATAATAAATTTTGTATTAGTGCTAAAAATTTTCTTAACATTTCATCTACTGTATCTTCTTGAAATTCAGATTGAATATCTTGTGCAATTGTTAACATTTCTTCTAAACCACTATTAGCTTGAATAGCCGATTGACTAGCGTTAGAATGATTTTGACTTTGCATGTTTTCTCGAGCTTGCTTTAATTCTTTTGCAGTGTTGTCTGTTAATGTACTTTCTGCTAATTCTTTTAATTTTTGTGCTGCCTCTGAAGATAATTCTTCCATTGCTTCTGCAGCATCATTCATAGTTTGCTCTAATGATTTAAAAAATTCTTCTTGCCTTCTTTCTCTCGAAGCTATATTTTGTAGGTCTTGGATGTTATTTTGATTTAATTCATTAACAATTGCAGTTTGTTCTTCTACCAATTTTTCTAATCGTTTTACAACTTCATCCATTTTTTGTTCTGCTAGTGCTAATTCAAACATATCAATAAAACGATCTAATTGTTCTTCAAAACCTTCTAAATCAAATTCAAAATCTTCTAATGCATTAAGAAGTTTTTGTGGATCCATTTCATCCATAGCTTGTTGCATTTTTTCCATGGCTTCTAATAATTCAGGAGTCATTACTTCATCTAATAAATTTTGGAACTGAGAAAATTTATCTATTAAATCTTCACTTACTAGATTGTTTTTTTCTGCTTGTTCTTGAATTTTTTGCATGGATTCTTGAATTTTTTCAATTTGAGAATATATTTCATCCATTTGTTCCATTGTTTTGGCAACTTTTTGTTCTTGCTCCCAGGTAACTTCATCTGATTTTAATAGTTCTAGCTCTAATTCTTCAACAAGCTCTTGCACGTCTTCTATGGCTATATGTATATCTTCACTATATTCTTCTATTTCTTCTTCTTCTTCTTCTAATCGCATAAAAAGATCTTCTAAAGATGGATATCTTCCAACTATTGTTTGAGATTTAATAATAGATGGTCCAGATAAAATATTGTTATCAGCGATGGCTATTTGCATGTGTATTTCATCATCCGGTGCTAATTCAAAATTAGAGAGATCCCAACTATGGTAAATTTGTTGTGATTTTACATTATATTGTATTTCTAATATATTCCGCTTATATGTCGATGTGTCCTGAGTAATATATTCGGGAGCTTTTATTTGATATTCAATCCATGCATTTGAGAACCCATAATCGTCGCTAGTTTGGATGTCAAATTCAATAAAGTTTGATTCATCCAATTCAAACTTAGAACGAGGACTTTGAACTATAATATCTGGAGCTGAGTCAGGAATAATATTTAATTGATATTTATTTGGATGCAAATTGTTAACGCCATTTTCATCTTGTACATATATAATTGCATTTTTTTCTTTATAGATAGGTGCACCTCCAGTAAAACTATCACCTTGAGTATTAAACACATATTGTTTATCATCTAATCTCATCCATGCTCGTTGAAGTATTTTGGATGCTTTGCCTAATATTTGGAGTCTACTACCTTCTGGTATTGTAATATTTGCTATATTTTTTGGGTGTTGAAATTCACTTTCCATTGTATATTCAGGAGGTATAATAGTAAAAGATAGATCATGAATTACGGGCCGATCTATAACATGAATTGTATCAGGAGTTGTCGTTATTTTGTCCCATGGGGAAAATAAATAAGATGATTTATATTCAGCCCAATAGGTTGTATTTTTTTTTATACCATAAAAAGTATGTTCATATACTTCAGCATTTTTAGGGGATGATATAACACTCGTTTTTTCATCATTTTCCAAGTAGATAGATATACTATCTGGTAGTTTTCCATATCCAGCAATAGATATTGTAAGTGTATCACCACCAAGTACTTGCTGGTTTTTTGATAATGAATTAAGTGTAAATGGTAGAGGGATTGGGAATTCTGTATTAGGCTGAGATAATCTATATAGTCCTGCAGGGAGTGTATCATAAAAAATGGTTAGTAGAATAAAAAATATACTAATAGAAATTAGTAAAAGTTTTTTTAATATCCCTGGCACAGGATCATATAAAGAAGATTTAGAAATTTTGTTTAAACTAGAGTCAAGATTTTGAATAGCATGTTTTGCTAAATCTTTTCCCTCTTTTATTGTATTTAGAGACTCTTCTAATTCCAACGCGTTTAATAATCTATCATTTACTGTAGCATTACGTTTCATAAAGCGTTTTGCCATAGTATGATCATTACTATTATTAAATATTGTATTAGAATGGAAGTAAGCTCGCAGAAGGATATATGAAAAAGAGCTAATAAATATTGTAGCCAATATTTTTGTAAAGGTTATACGTATTGGAATATTAAAATAGAATATAGTTTCAAAAATGCATAACATTGTCAGTAGAAATATATTGATTATGGCACATTGGAATAGCCCTCTATGCAATTCACTTCTGACCTGCTGTTTCCTAAATAGATGAATAAATTTTTGTATGGAAGTTTGTTTCATTATCTACTTAATGCATAAAGAATAATATTGGTTCCCATTTGCAATGCTGTTTGATGTGTTTCTTCAGAATTATTATGCACACGAGGGTCTTCCCATCCATCTCCTAAATCGGACTCATATGTATATAATACCATTAAGATTCCTTTATGAAATAATCCTAATGCTTGTGGTCGTTTGTTATCATGCTCATGTATTTTAGGTAAACCGTTTGGGAAGTTGTAATATATATTGAAAAGTAGATGATCTACAGGTATCTCTACCCAATCTTTTTCAGGGAAAATATTTTTCATTTCTCTTCTAAAAGACTTATCCATACCATAGTTGTCATCTGCGTGTAAAAAAGCGCCAGCTAATAGATGATCACGTAACATTTGCGCTTCCTCTTCACTAAACTTTATGTTGCCATGTCCTGTAAGATAAAAATATCCATTAGAAAGAAAGACATCATCACCAATTTTCGCACGTTGTTCTAATGGGTTTATTACAATATTGGTTTCATTTTTTACATATTGTAATAAATTTGGTAAGGAGCTAGGGTCTGCATACCAATCTCCTCCACCACTATAATGAATACGAGTAATAGATAATGCTCCAGATGGGATACTACTTGCCGTAATGAAATTAGATAAGTAGAAAAGTATTGAAAAAAATACAAGTTTCATAGGTGTGAAAGTTAACCTTTCATCGAGGGATAGATGAAGAAAAATTAGTACTTTAAATAATCTTGTAACTTGATAGAGGTGTAAATTTATACATGTTAATAATTAATAGAACTCTTATTATAACTTTATTGATTGTATTTGTAGGATGCGCAAAACAAAACTCTATTATTGAAATTTCAGATAAAGATATCAAATATTTTGATGCAATTATTGCAAGATCTGGAGAAGAAGTACGATTTTTTCCATCATATGATAAAGTACAATTAGCCTGTACCATAATTCATACCAAAGAATTACAAAAGGGTGTAGTTTTATTTATACATGGGATAGGTGCAAGGTCTAATTTGTATTTACCATTAGCAGATGAAATTGCTAAACATGGTTATAAAATCTATTTATTAGATATAAGAGGTCATGGATATTCTAAAGGTCTATCTGGGCATATGCCTTTTAAAGATACAATGGCCAAAGATATTAAATATTTTTATGAATATGTACTTAGTATGGAAGGGGAAAATCAAAATTATATTGCTATGGGACATAGCTTAGGTACCTATATATGGATGAATACTCTTGATAATTATGCAGATATTCATATCGATGCATTTGTTTTTATATCAGGAGGATCTATTCATACATTAAATAGTATTAAGTCAGCAAGTAATGGAAAACAACATTTTAGTTATGTTAATAAATGGAAATTATTTTTATCAATATTTAATCAAAACATAAAGCCAATACATTTAATATTTCCTGATGTTCCACAAATAGAATATTCTGGACTTGTTCAAGATTATAGTTTCAGTTTTTTTTCTATGTTTGAAGATTATGAAAACAGGTTTACCTCGTTTTATGAAGATTTAGATATTCCTATATTGATGATCTCAGGTGATAAAGATGAGTTATTTGAAGTACAAAAACTAGAAGATGCATATAGTATGATACATACTAAAAATAAGAAGTTAGTTATATTAGAGAATGAAACACATACTTCTATTATTTGGGCATCTGGTGTACCTATTAATAATTGGCTGATTCAGCAAAAAAAATAATTAGTTTACAATGAGAAAAAATAAATTTAGAAATATTGCAATAATTGCTCATGTTGATCATGGGAAAACAACATTAGTGGATGCTATGCTAAAACAAAGTGGTACATTTCATGATAGACAAGAAGTAGAAAGTCGTATCATGGATTCTATGGATTTAGAAAAAGAAAGAGGTATTACTATAGCTGCAAAAAATACAGCAGTTTTATATAATGATATTAAAATTAATATTATGGATACTCCTGGTCATGCTGACTTTGGTGGTGAGGTAGAACGTAGCTTGAATCTTGTAGATGGGGCATTGTTATTGGTAGATTCTAGCGAGGGTCCTTTGCCACAAACACGATATGTATTACGAAAAGCTTTAGAAAAAAGTTTGCCCATTATATTATTAATAAACAAAATAGACCGTTCAGATGCAAGGATAGACCATGTAGTAAGTGAGGTATATGATTTGTTTATAGATTTAGATGCAACGGATGAACAAATAGAGTTTCCTATTATTTATACTAATGCTAAGGAAGGTATATCTCATTATACATTAGAAGATGAATCAACGAATCTAGTGCCTTTGTTTGATACTATTATTAATAAAATTAAAGGACCAATTGCAGATGATAATCATGAGCCACAGTTTTTGATAACAAATTTGGATTATGATGCATATGTTGGTCAAGTTGCTATAGGTCGTCTCAATAATGGAAACTTGATGATGAATAAATTATATTCTTTATGTGGTAATGATGAAATTACGCATGGACATAAATTTTCTGCTTTATATACTTTTAATGGTCTTAAAAAAACACAAGTTGAAAAGGTAGAAGCAGGAGATATAATTGCTTTCGCAGGTGTAGATAAAATTGCTATAGGTGATACAATATCTTGTAATGAGAATCCAAAACCTTTACCGCGTATAAAAATAGATGAGCCAACGGTTTCTATGTTGTTTTATGTAAATAATGGTCCTTTTGCAGGGAAAGAAGGTAAGTACTTAACTACAAGACATATAAGTGATCGATTGCAAAAAGAAATATTAAGTAATGTTTCATTAGAAGTAGTAAATACAGATAAAAATGATGTTTTTGAAGTAAGAGGACGTGGCGAACTTCAGATGGCGGTTTTAATTGAAACAATGCGTAGAGAAGGTTATGAGTTTATGGTTTCAAAACCGCGAGTTATAACTTTTGAAGAAAATGGGAAAGTTATGGAGCCCATGGAAAAAGTATTTTTAGATATACCAGATG
>CEUZ01029790.1_pt1 | contig 10308 bp, 10 predicted proteins | sample 361511 | NCBI WGS metagenome assembly CEUZ01 (sample SAMEA2622822, study PRJEB7988) | marine metagenome | biome: marine biome (ENVO:00000447); feature: surface water layer (ENVO:00002042); material: "saline water (ENVO:00002010), including plankton (ENVO:xxxxxxxx)" | depth 5 m | reverse complement strand
ATAAAGGCTACGACTACACCCATATTGAACATCCAGTGGTTTGGTACCGCAAAGATTTCTTCGACGAACCAAAAGTGCCACATCTCGTTGATACCAATCGTAAACATGGTTGCCAAATAACCAAGAATGGTCATCTTCAATCCAGTGTTCATAGAGTTGTTTGGTCCTCTGAGAACTGGTACTTTTCTATCATAGATTGCAACAGATGCCCAACCTAGTGGCAATGCTACAAAGTGAGAGTATAGCCACCAATGTGCTGGAGTAAATGCGCTGTCTCTGATAGAAGTCTGGTGTAGAGAACCGTCAACAAAGTTGTCGACCTCTACTGATGCTGCAGTAGATCCCATTGCGATGATGATCATCCAGATCTTTTTCAGTCTCTGGATTTCCACCTCTTTTGGAATTAGTGCCGGCATTTGTGCCATAGTAATCATTGTGTGTTATTGAGATATAAGGTAACCACTCATTGTCAACCTAGATTTTTATTATAATTAGATATTTTTTCATGTAATATTGTAAATTTTACATAAAATTCTCCTGTTTTATCATTATCCTGACCGTTATTTTTTTTCTGTATCATTGATTAGCTCCATTGTTAATCAATGAGATTGGAATCTGAGGCTAAAAATCCTGTTTTACTACTATAATTGGCTTAGATTTAATTTAAAGATAGCCTAAATGTCCTGATGAAACTAAACCCACAGCTTTTGAGGCTAAATAGGAACCTCATAGCCTGCTGCGTAATATCGGCACTAATCTCGGCATTTGTAGCCCAAATGCTCTCAGGAGAGGAGAATTACCTCAATACTACAATAACGATTGTTGCTGGATATGCAGTATTCTTTGGATTCTTTGGCTGTCTATTCTACCTTGATAATAAGAAGAGATACCAGTCTATGAAGCCCAAACTCATCAAAAAGGAGCTGATCAAGCTAGCCTCATCCTTTGGAATAGGGGAGATCGTCTATCTTGGAATAAGGTGGTCCCTGATGTTCTATTTTCTGGAAGTAGGAATTGAGCCATTTGTCGCATCGCTGGTTTCTGAAGCGATTGCAACTACATTTTACCTGGCAGTAGTTTCAACCGTCCTTAAAGTGACAAAAGTATACTAGTTGAAAAATAGGATAATATACGTTGATTCCAAACGATACAGAATGACTGTTGTTCCTCAATCAAGGTTAGATCTTCTGACAGAAATGGAAGAACGATATGAGAAGAAGGACACTCAGTATTTTGTAAAACTGCTAGATCATGACGACTATGTCATACGTTGCCGTGCAACTTGCATTCTTGTTGACATAGGAGGTGAGGACAAGGTGCAGTACATTGCAAAAGTTCTGAAGGATGACGCAAACGAGCTTGTAAGACACGAAGCTGCATTTTCACTGGGACAGATGTGTTACAGTAATGGAATTGCACCATTAGAGGATGCAACAAAAAACGATCCTAGCATGTTTGTACGACACGAAGCTGCAATTGCATTGGGTGTCATGGGTTCTAAAAAAGCACGTGAAACTCTTGAGAAAGCATTGGATGATCCTGATGAACCAGTAAGAGATTCTGCAGTTGTTGCGTTATCTAATCTGGAGTTTATGGAAAAGTTGAGCAAGAACGAAAAATTTGCTAAACTTACTGGCGGCTAAAGTCTAGAAACTACAGTTCCATTAGGATTTGATTCAAACTTGTATATGTTTTCTACAGAAGAATCATCAAATATTTCTGCATCATGAGTTATGATAATGAACTGCATTGATGAGTCTTCTTTAAGGTTTGTTAGTTGCGATAAAACATTTACAAGAGATTTTCTTCGTTCACCATCTAAATGTGCAGTAGGTTCGTCAAGTATCATAAAATTAAGATTTGATGAACCAAGAAGATGTGACATACCAAGTCGTAATGCTAATGCAATACTAACTTGTTCTCCACCACTAAGTGATTCAAGATCAAGCATTGTATCCCTAGAATAACATGAAATATTTACATCGCGAGTTTTCTCTGACAATGAAATTCTTTGAATTTTTATGTTGAGTTTCTCAAGATAGTCTGATGCTTTCTGTGAAATAATTTCCAAGGCCCATGAACGAAGACTCTTACCCACTGGACCATCTCTGTTGTAAACATTCTCCTGAATATTTTCAAGCTCCGTAACATATCCTACAACATATTTTAATTCTGTTAGTGTAGAATCAAGTTTTTCCAATTCTGCTTTCGCTTTTTTGACATTTCCAGAAATTTCTCCATATTCTTGATTAATTTGGCTCAATTTAGTCATGGAATTGGTTCTAGATTCAATGTTTTTGAGAAATTCCTGCTGATCAAAACCTTTGGTTGATTTTTCAAGTGAAACAATATTTTCATAGATGGTTTTTGCATGAGAATCTAGGCTCGCAGCTTCTACTAATTGACCAGAATTAATTGTCAGCGGTATCTTTTGCATTTGTTTTACCTTCATCTTTATCTCTGCAATAATTTCATCTAATTGTGATTGATTCTTAATTTTGTACGTACTAAGAATTGTTTCAGCTTTTTTGGATTCTTCTAGATCATCAGAAAGACTGTCAATGTTTTGTTCAAGTTCATCTTTTTCATTTTCTAGTTTTTCAATTTTCTTTTCTATTTCTTTAATTTCATTCTCTATGTGCTTTTTTTGGAATAGTGGTTTGAGATGGTCTACTGCAGAGTCACATACTGGACATTTCCCATCTTTCAGTACTAATTTCTCAGCAAGTTCTTCATGCTCTTCTAGTCTTACTTGTTTTTTCTCCAAATCACCTAGTTCTGATTCAATGGCAGAAAGTTTTTCCTGGATTTTATTAATTTCTGATTCAATGTCATTTTTATTTTTAGATATTGCAAAGCATGGCTTACATTCCTTTACAATTTCTTCTTTTTTGGCAACTTCATTTTGAATTGATTTTATAACATCCTTTGCATATTCTTGCCATTCCTTTTTCCTTGATTCTAGATCCTTTAGTTGTGATTCTTTGGTTGAATCACTCTGAATTTGTTTTTCAAGTTTTGCGATCAATAATTCCTGTTCTTTCTTTTCTACACCAAGCTCTTCTAATCTAGGCTGTGCATTTTTTGATTCATTCTGATATTCTATAATTTTATTTTCAAGAAGTTCAACTTGTGTGTCATCATAACCAAATTTTTTCTGTATGGTGTTTCTAAATTCCCTTTGTACAGTTCTCATGGATGTTAGTGCAGCATCTAACTTGTCAATACCGATTATTGTGTTTAGTAGTTCCTTGAACTCTTTTGGTTTTGCTTTTATAATTGAACTAAGTTCGCCCTGTTGAACTATAGATGCAATTTTTAATTTTTCAAAATCCATTCCAAGTGTTTCTTCAACATGTTTTGTCATAGATTCCCCAAACTGTTTTCTTTCTCCTTCTGCAATTGGAATTAATTTTCCGTTTACATCCTCTGCAAATTGTGCAGTAAGTGTTCCCTTAGAATCAATTTTTCTTATTGCCTGGTAATTTTTTCCATTAGCAGAAAATTCAATTTTTGCAAATCCCTGATTTGCTCCTCTTCTAATCAGTCCTTTGGTATTCTTTCTTGTATGTTCTCCAAATAGTGAAAACGTAATTGCGTCTATGATGCTTGATTTTCCTGCGCCATTATCGCCCACAAATACCGTAGCATCATTCTCAAACCCTAATTTTGTATTAGAATGGGCCAGAAAATCAACCAATTCTATGTTACGAATCATTTTTTATTCCTCTTGAATTGCTCAAAGTTTTCAATTACTAGTTGTGTAGCTTGGTCTAGTTGGTTTGATGATAATAATGGAAGTAGATCATTTACAGCAAAATTAGCAAGTTTTTCCGATTTCAGAGAGTTTATTGCAAGTTTTAGTAATTCCTCGTCTATTCGGGCAGGTCTGTTTAGTAGGATTGATGATGTATCTTCACTTTGTAACATCTTCCATGAACAATGCAGTGTTTTTGGAATGATCTCGGAAATTTTTGTCTGTACTATGTCTCTTTCAATGTCCTTACCAATAATTTTAATCTCAACCACCGGTTTTTTGTTGAACGTAGATATTTTTTCCAAAATTTCAGATATTGATGTGTCAAAGTTATCTTCAATTTTTGTAGAAAATTGTGGTCTTGTATCCAGTTTTATCCAGTTTGGCTTTGCTTCTTGCGATGAAATGTCTACTTCAAAAAATCCTTTTTCTGTTTCCTTTATTCCTTCACTCGTTGTCATCTCCGTTGATCCAGGGTATGCAAGAGGTCCTCCTAACTGATCAAACTGTTTTACTGATTTATCATGCAGATGTCCCATTGCATAGTAAGTAAAGTTCTTTGGTAAATCTGAAGAATTTAATTCTGCAGCAAATTGGTTAACCTCTGTAATTCCTTGATGTAACACCAGAATTTTATGTCCATTATGTCGTTTTGCTAGTGCATCAATCTCTCTAAATTTTTCTTCGAATGATTCAAGTTCACTTTTTCTTATTTTGTCAAATCCTACAATCATCACATCCTTGTGATATACGGGTTCACCTCTTCCAACATATTTTGAAAATTCCAAGTTGTGGTATACGTAAGGTACAGGAGTTGCACGCATCCTACTAATGTCATGCTCACCAAGGATGAAAAACGATTCAATAGAGTTTTCTTTTAGTCTTTTTAGTGCATTTGCCATTTGTAAGATTGCAGTACCGCTTGGGTTTGGTGTATGAAAGACGTCGCCAGCAAATATTACAAAATCTACGTGATCTTTTATTGAAATATCAATTGCCTGGTTGAACGAGTCATAGATGTCCTGTTCTCTTTCTTCTAGTCCATATTGTTGTAGTCCTAAGTGTGTATCAGAAATATGTGAAAATAACATGTTAATCCATCAAAAGATCTTTTTTAACCAGATCTTGGCTTGAATTTGTTCCTGCCGCCTCAATTTTTTTTCCAACAGCCCATTCGCCAACTGCATCTTGGTCGGAACCAATCTTCTTTCCTTTCATTTCGTCAATGTGCACGATAGCAGGAAGGTTTACCCATTGACCAACAAGAACAGCGTCACCAATGTTCAGTGATGTAAGTTGTGCAATGAACTCTTTACTGATTGATTCAGCCGCAGATGCAATCTGCCGTTGGTCATCTTCCTGTACAATCTTCATTACTGCAAGTGAGCCCATCTGGCTTAGAACATTAGCCTCAATGTCTCTAGGTCGCTGTGATACTATTCCTAAACCAAGACCAAACTTCCTTCCCTCCCGAGCAATCTTTGCTGCCCAGTACTTTGCCTTTGCATCCTCATTTTTGGGAATGAATACGTGTGCCTCTTCAATTATTACAAAAATAGGAGTATTGAATCTGTAACTTCTCTTTGATTTTACTTTTCCACCCTTTGCATTTACAGCAGCCTTTCTATCTGCTAAAAGTTCCTGTAGATAGTAAGCAAGTGCAACATTCGCCTGTCTGTCCGTGAACTCTGATACGTTTAGGATATTTAGTCGACCTTCTTTGATGAGTGCAACTGGATTTGACATGTCAGGATCTAAAATCTCTGACGCTCTATGTCTAGCATCATCAATCTTGTCTTGAACTCTGTCAGCGGAATGTCTATCTTCTTTTCTATCCGGATTAGCACCAATGTATTGTACTTGTTTATCTAATGCTTCCCAGAAATTTGCTGACTCCTTTACTTCTGGTGTGAATGCAAGACGCAAAACTCTTTGCTGTATGTCAGCGCCCTCTCGAATCTCTAGTACATCAGAAAGTGTATCAGCTTCTAACAATCTAGGATTAATTTTGGCGTCAATCACATTCATTTTTGGAAAGTCTAGACCAGAATAGTCGTTATGATAATCAAAAATGATTACTGTTCCGTCAAGCTTTGCAATTTGTTTTGCAAGAAGTGTTACCAAGTTACTTTTTCCCATTCCTGTCATTGCAAGAATTCCAAGATGTCGTGAAACAATCTTGTTAAGATTAATCAGTGATCCTATCTCAGGGTTTCTAAGAAGCCCACCAATCTTTATCCATTCATTGTTTTCTGGTCCAAATATTTGTCCAAGATCATCCTTCGTTGCCTTAACAATTTCAGTTCCTGGTATTGGTGGTACAGCAGGAAGTATTGCCTTACCTTTTTGTAGTGACTCTAGAAATCCCAGAATCCTAATCATTGCTGTATTACTTTTATCACGTTTGTTTAGTGCAGCAACTTCAATACTTTCTAAAGTCTCATCGTAATTGTTAACATCTCCAAGTGCAGCACTTGAGACAACTGATTTTTCAACCAGACCAACAATCTTTCCTTCCTTTGAATTTATGATAACATATTCACCTATTGGTAATGATCTTGATGTTTGTCCGGTTACTACGGTTGGCTTTGATTCACCAATAACAAATCCTAACGTCATCCTAAAACCTCCCTTGAACCAATTTCATTCGATAGTCCATGAATGCTAGCAAGTTTTGTCAAATCTTTACCTGAGATCTTGCAGTTGTTATGTGCAAGCTTTAATGCATATGGGTATCCGCCAACACTATTTTTCAGTATTTTGTTTAAAATCAATTTGAAATCATTATCATCATAGCCAGAACCTAACAATTCAATTTTGATCAATGGTAATGATTCTGATAATCTAGCAAAAACTGATGAAATAATCATATCATTTCCAAATTTTGTGTCCTCGTGTATCTTACTAAAGCCGGGAGAGATTGTTGCATGATTGTAATAGAAGATATCTCCTGCTATTGCACCTAGATCTTCAAATTGCTTCTTAGTGTTGGATGTTTTTGAAATAAAAACAACATTATTCTTTTTTGTAATTGTATTTACAAGTGAATCTGCTAGTGATTTTTGTCTTGTTAGAAACTGGGAATAGAGTGAACCATCCATCAATACCAGATCAGTACTATCAACTGATTCCTTACACGCATCAATCTCCATCTTGCTTGCTAGTGATGCAAGTTCTGGGTTTGAATCAAGTCCATGTTCATGTAAATCAACTAGAATTTCTCCATCTGATTTGACAGAAACTGCTGTGACTGCCCATAGTTCTGCACCCTGAAATTTTGTACTGTTGAAGCTACTATCAATACCAGCAGCGGTAACATCCTGTTTTGTTGGTGAAAAATCTATCCAGTTTGATTTAGCCTGTTTGATTATCTGTTCGAATTTTGGACCCTTCAAAATTGATAATGTTTCATCGCGTTTTTTGATTGCATCCTTAAGAACACTATTGAGCACATAACAAAATTGGTTTCATTGAATATGAATATTGGGGTGTAAAATTCACTCCGTCAGAATTAGCTTGAAATCGTGCTTCTGGTAATGTCAGAATAACCTATCAATAAAAATTCAAGAATTTTTTTGCCTATATCTTAGAGTTTAATTATAATCGTAATTGCATTTTTATCGATTTGAAAAGAATTGGTCTGTTAGGCTGTGGTGCCATAGGAACAGAGATAGCACTTGCAATTGACTCGGGAAAAATTCCTGCTGCGCTTACGCACGTGTATGATATCGAAAGATCACAGGCCGACAATCTCGTTTCAAAACTAAAACAAAAGCCTGAAGTTGTGACTAATTCACATTTACTCTCTTCAAATTCAGTTGAATTGATAGTTGAGGCTGCATCACAGGATGCAGTACGAAATGATGCAGTAAGCATACTTCAGAACAAAAAAGACATGATGATAATGTCTGCAGGCGCATTGCTTGACGAGTCTGTATTTGAGGTAATAGGTGATGCCTGCAGAGATTTTGGCAAAACAGTGTACCTTCCATCCGGTGCAATAGCTGGTCTTGACGCATTGAAATCAGTAAAGGACGAACTAGAGTCTGTTGTACTTGTTACTACAAAAAACCCAAATTCTCTGAAAGGCGCTCCATTCTTTGACAGTTCTGACATTGATCCTGAGAAAATTTCAGAACCAACTATTCTTTTTGAAGGTACAGCAAAGAAAGCTATATCACTATTTCCTAAAAATGTGAATGTATCTGCGCTTCTCAGTCTGGTAGGTTTGGGCGGTAACAATACAAGCGTAAAAATTGTTGCAGATCCTAACACAGACAAAAACACGCACGAAATTAACGCAAATGGGAAATTTGGTAACATAAGGATCGTTATAGAAAATGTTCCAGATTCTACAAACCCAAAGACAAGCAGGCTTGCTACCCTTTCTGCCATAGAATTACTAAGGCAGATTTGCACCAAAGAGGTTCAGATAGGAACATAATGGCAAAAATTGCCAATTAAATTAATTTTGAAGACAAATTTGAGCCGTACATTATCCTTTAAATGATTATACAAAGTCTGTTTTTTTGATAATGTTAAAGGACGAAGTTCTAAGACTAAAGAAGGAAAAAGACGTAGTAATACTTGCACACAACTATCAGATTCCCGAGGTACAGGATGTGGCTGATTTTGTTGGAGACTCATTGGGTCTATCAAGGCAGGCCGCTAAGGTAAAACAACAAACAATTCTGTTTTGCGGTGTACACTTTATGGCCGAGACTGCAGCGATTGTAAGCCCTGACAAAATAGTTTTAATTCCTGATCTAGAAGCTGGTTGTTCATTATCAGATTCTATTACCATTGATCAACTGAGAAAATGGAAAAAAGAACATCCAGATGCAGTTTCAGTTGGTTATGTTAACACAACGGCTGAAATAAAATCAGAGCTTGATTATTGTTGTACATCATCTAACGCAGTAAACGTTGTAAATGCAATTCCTAAGGAGAAAGAAGTTTTGTTCTTGCCTGATATGTTTTTGGGTTCTTATGTTGCAAAAATTACTGGTAGAAAGAATATGCAGATTTGGGCTGGAGAATGCCATGTTCATGCTGGAATTACACCAGAGCACGTTGAAAAAAAATTAGCAGAGCTAAAAAACGCCGAGTTTGTTATTCATCCGGAATGCAGCTGTACTACTCCAATGATGCATGACGTTGCATCAGGACATTACAAGAACCATCAAGTTCAGATTCTTTCTACTGAGGGTATGATGAACCATGTTTCAAAGTCTGATTCACAGCAGTTTGTTGTGGCAACTGAAACTGGAATTCTACACAGAATGAGACAACAAAATCCAGAAAAAACATTCATTCCCGCATCAGAAAATGCAGAATGTGAGTACATGAAGATGATTACATTGGACAAGGTGTATCGTTCATTATATGATGAAAAATATCAAGTCAAAGTTGCAAAGAAGACTGCTGATAAGGCACGTCTGGCAATTGAACGAATGCTTTCAATTAGCTAAAATCTAAACAATAACTTCAAGGCTAAGGTCTAAACCCTTGACAGAGTTTGTGATGGAACCTACTGAGATCATGTCAACACCAGTTTTCGCAAATGCACCAATGTTTTTGGAGTTTATGCCACCTGATACTTCAAGTTTCACCCTATTACGAAGTTTTTTCTTTTGAAGTGCAGTTATTGTTTTTTTAATTTGTTCTGGAGAGAAATTGTCTAGCATGATAATTGTAGCACCATTACCGGCTGCAGTGACTGCATCTCTCTGATTTTCTACCTCGACTTCAACATTTTTGTGTCGTTTTCGTGCGTTTTTTATAATATCTTTCATTGAGTTAGATACCAACAAGTGGTTATCCTTTATCATCACCATTTCATTCAGTGACATTCTATGTTTGTGACCACCGCCAATTTCTACAGCTTCTTTATCAAAAAATCTGAGACCAGGAGCAGTTTTTCTTGTTGAATAAAGTTTTGTCTTTCTGTTTATTTTCCTAATTTTTGATACTAGGAGGTTAGTATGCGTAGCAATTCCACTCATTCTTGATAGGAGATTCAGCGCTGTTCTCTCACATGATAAGATAGTTCTTGCATTACCAGATACTTGTAAAATTATTTGATTTGGTTTTACTTTGGTACCATCCTTTTTTATTATTTTGACGTTACATCCTTTTAGACGAAATATGTCTGCTGCAAATTTAACGCCTGCTAAAATACCATTTTCTCTTGAAATAATTTTAGCCTTAATCTTATTTTTTGGTAGGAGTACGCTAGTGATGTCACCGTTCTGTACATCTTCAGAAATAAATCGTAATAATTCTTTTTTGATATTGGTACCCAACTTAGGTTACCTTAAGTGCATATTTCCCCTTCGTAGTTATTCCTAACGTCTTTGCAATTCTAGATTCGTCTGGATTTGCCACTACAACTATTCCTTCCCAGTCTGATGTTAGATCTGATGATTTACATGCTGGGCAAACTTTCCCTATAGTAACACATTTGCATTTTCTGCATGCTAATTCTTTTACCATATTTATTCAGCTTCTACTTTTTCTTCTTTCTTCTCCTTCTTCGCTTCTACTTTTTC
>CEUZ01280558.1_pt1 | contig 10309 bp, 9 predicted proteins | sample 361511 | NCBI WGS metagenome assembly CEUZ01 (sample SAMEA2622822, study PRJEB7988) | marine metagenome | biome: marine biome (ENVO:00000447); feature: surface water layer (ENVO:00002042); material: "saline water (ENVO:00002010), including plankton (ENVO:xxxxxxxx)" | depth 5 m | reverse complement strand
GTCCCAGCCATTGGTCAAGGAGCAATAGGTGTACAAACAAAAAAAGATTCAAAGGATTTAAAAAAATTAATTTCAAATCTAAATCATAAGGATACAAGTATATGTGTAAACATAGAAAGACAAGTAAGTAAGTATTTTGATGCAGATTGTAGTACACCACTTGGAGCTTTTGCATCTATACACGATGATAAAATAAAAATAAATGCAATGATTGGTAATCCATCAAATAATAAAATTGTATATGATAAACTTGAATCAGCAATTGAAGAGCACACAAATTCTGGAACCCTACTTGCAGAAAAACTTAGTAGAAAATATAAGGACATTGAATAAGTATGCATATTTTAGTTACACGTCAAATAAGAGAAGCAGAAGCTTTTTCTAAAATGTTAAAGAATAAAAATATTATTCATTCAATTCTCCCTTCAATTGAAATAAAGAATATAAAAATATCAGAAGACTCAATAAATTATCTTTTAAATTCAGATATCTTAATATTTACAAGCAAAAACTCTTTTATATCAGTAAAAGATATAATGAAAAATGTAGAACTAAATACAAAGAAAATTATAACAATAGGTTTGCCAACTAAGTTATTAATCGAAAATGAGGGTTATAATGTAGAAATTTCTCCAAAAGAAGAATATTCAAGTGAAGAATTAATAAAAATTATAAAAGGAAAAGATATATTTAATAATAAAAAGATATCTATTATTAAAGGCGAGGGGGGAAGGTCTGAACTACAAGACTACTTTGCAAGCTGTAACTATAAATATCAAGATATTATATGTTATAAGAGACTAGCACCAAGTAATGCTGTGTCTGACCTTGACGATATCCTAAAAAAAACCACACATATCTGCATTACAAGTGCTGACATTATAAAAAACTTGGTAGGAATAGTTGGGAAAGATAAACTAAAAAAATTTATATTAATAGTGGGTAATGATAGAATAGCTAAAGAATGTAATAAACTATTAGGTATAAATAACTTTATAGTTTCGCGTAATCCGAGTAATGAAGAAATGCTAGAAACAATATTAAAAACAAATGAATAAAATTTTCAATTATATATCTATAGTCACACCAATTCTTTCAATATTAGTTCTTCTATATCTAGTGAACTCACTTTTTGGTGGACTTTTCTCTGAAAAGGAATGTCATACTGCATGCACAACTACCCTATACTGGTTGTGTTTTGTTTTATCTGTGCTATCAATATTTTTAGCCTTAAAGAACATAAAGTTCTTTATGGAAAAAAAATTATTTATTATTTTTCCTTTGTCTAACTTGTTAATTTTAATTATTTTAGTGACCATTTTAGGTGTAGGGACTTTAACTTAAGCATTTCCAATTTCAACTTTATTAATAATCCACCTTTTTCCTAATAGTTCTGCTATATTTTCTGGTATCTGTTCACTACACTTTGTTACTTCTGGAATTAATTTATAATCTTCAGCTATATTTGCTATCTTATAACTAATAGCTCCTTTTTGCCTTTTTCCTAATAGTTCTCCTGGACCTCTAATATTTAGATCTTCTTTAGCTATTTCAAAACCATTAACAGATTTTCTTAAAATATTTATACGACTATACGCAATGTCACTTAAACCAGATTTATATAGAAGTATACATGTGCTTTTGTCTTTCCCCCTTCCTACTCTACCTCTTAATTGATGTAATTGTGATAAACCCATTCGTTCAGCATTTTCTATTACAATTATAGTTGCGTTAGTAACATCTAATCCAACTTCAATTATTGTTGTTGATATAAGTAAATTAATTTTCTTATTTCTAAAATCATCCATAACTAATTCTTTTTCTTTTAATTTCATTCTTCCATGAAGTAAACCCAAGTTTATATCAGGCAAAGCATTTCTTAAATCATTATAGGTTTTTACTGCTGCTTTACATTCTAATAAATCAGATTCTTCAATTAGTGGGCAAACCCAGTAGACCTGTGAACCGTTTGCACAAGCTATCTTAATTTTTTCAATTATCTCATCTCTTCTATCTTCACATATAGCTTTAGTGTCTATAGGTTTTCTTCCTTTTGGCATCTCATCAATAATAGAATATTCTAGGTGCCCATATAGAGTCATGGCTAATGTTCTGGGTATAGGGGTTGCTGTTAAAATTAACTGATGAGGAAATTTATCCTTATATTTTCCTTTTGAAGAAAGACTCATTCTTTGATGAACCCCAAACTTATGTTGCTCATCAACAATAACAAAAGCAAGATTTAGGAAATCTACCTCACTTTGTATTAACGCATGAGTTCCAACAAGAAAGTTAATGTTTCCAAGCCTTATATCTTCCCTTATTACCTCCTTTTCTTTAGAACTCATATTTCCATATAAAAGAGAAACTTTTACATCAAAACTTTTAAATAATTGTTTTACATATTGATAATGCTGAATTGCTAGTATTTCAGTTGGCGCCATAAACGCAACTTGATAATTTTCTTTAATTACATGCAAAGCTGCAAACAAAGCTACAATAGTCTTCCCAGAGCCAACATCTCCTTGAACTAATCTTAGCATTGGTGATCCTTTGCTCATATCATGATTAATCTCTCCAATTACATTCTCTTGAGCCTTTGTTAACTTAAATGGAATCTTTGAAATTAGTCTAGAATTTAATTCATCATTTCTGTTAATCTGGAATGATCTTAAATTATTATTATATATTTTTATTCTTCGAAAACTAAGTTGATGTGCTAAAAGTTCTTCAAAAATTAATCTCCTTCTGTATTTTGATATACTATTATTGAACTTATTTATATCGTCATATTTTTCTGGTATATGTATCTTCACCAGGGACTTTTCTATATCCTCAAGTTTATATTCTTCTAAAATTTTTTCTGGCAGAACTTCTTTTAATAAAATTTTTTTTTCATATAAAAGTTTTATAGCTTGCTTTATAAGTTTTCTAATACTTGCTTGCCTTAATCCATCTGTTACAGGATATATTGGTGTGTAGGTATCATCTAGTATTAATCCTTTAGGGTCATCAATTATCCTATATTCAGGATGTATGAACTCTTTAATATTCTTTGTTAGCTTTAACTCACCAAAGCATTTTATATATTTTCCTTCTTTAAAACTTTTAATTTGGTCTCTATTAAAATGAAAAAACCTTATTTGAATTGACCCAGTTTCATCTGCTGCTTTTATAATTAGCATCCTACGCCTATAAAAGACTACATTTACTTTTTCAATTTTCACACAAATTTGTAATAATTTTTTTTCTTCTAGTTCAGATATTTTGGTTATCTTAGTTTTATCGTGATATTTTATTGGAAGGTGAAAAAGTAGGTCTTCTACTTCTTTGACGCCTATTCTTAATAACTTTTCAGTTATCTTTTCTCCTACACCTTTTAAATCAGAAAGATTTAGACTCATTAGGTCATAATTTTGCTATAGCATCTATTTCAATTAACGCATCTTTTGGTAACTTACTAACCTCTACAACTGCCCTTGCAGGAAATGGTTTGGGAAATATTTTTTCCATATACTGATTAACATTTGGAAAATAATTAAGATTTGTTAGATAAACATTAAGCTTTACTACGTTAGCAAATGAAGATCCGCTTTCATTTAAAACAGCTTCTAAATTATTAAATACCTGCATTATTTGCTCATCTATCTCGCTTGAAATAATTTCCATTTTTATAGGAATTAAAGGAATTTGCCCAGATAAGAACACTAGGTCTCCTAATACAACTGCTTGTGAATAAGCACCAATAGCCGATGGAGCTTTATCTGTTTGTATATATTTTTTTTCCATATATCAATCTTAACCTAAAGTTCTTGTAACTTTATTAATATTCTCTAGTTTTCTCAAATTCTTTATTACTTCAGCAAGATGTGTCCTATCTTTAACATCAATTATAAATGAAAATGATGCAAATGGGCTATCGACTTCATAAAATCTAACATTCTCAATATTACAAGATGAGTTTGTGATTGTTTCTGCAACCTTCGCAAGCACACCCCTTTCATTATTTGAAGTTACTCTAATATCAACTGGGTAATCACCTTGAATTTTTTCTGACCATTCAATATTAATCTTCTTCTTAGGGTTCTTTTTTATATTGTGACATCCTGAACGGTGAACCATAAATCCATTACCTGAAGACATAAGTCCAACAATATCATCACCGGGTATTGGATGACAACATTTTGCATAATTAATGACCATTCCTTCTGTACCCTTAATTGCAAGTCTCTGTTTTGGCTTATTTCTTAAAAATTTTATAAGCCAATCTTTATAATTTTTAGATAGTATAGTTTCTTTATTAGTTAAATCTTTTGCAACCAGATGTGGGATAATGTTCCCTAGCCCAACCCCAATAAATAATTCTTTAATATTAGGAACATCATAATCGCTTAATACCTTATTTATTAATTCCTTAGATACATTATTATAGCTTGTTCCATAATCATTAAGAGCTTTTTCTAGTATCCTCCTACCAAGATCTTCAGCTTGTGTATCTTGTAAATTCCTTAAATAGCTTTTTATATTAGTTCTTGCTTTTGCTGTGACGACAAACTCTAACCATGAAGGATTTGGTTTACCTAATGGTGAAGTAATAATTTTAACTGTTTGCCCGCTTGAAAGTGTTGTGCTAAGTGGAACATTTATTCTATCTACTTCTGCAGATATACATTTATTACCAATATCGGTATGAACAGCATAGGCATAGTCAATAACACTTGCCCCATAAGGAAGTTGTTTAATTTCTCCTTGTGGCGTAAAAACATAAACTTCATCGGGGAAAAGATCTACTTTTACATTCTCTAAGAAATCAAAAGAATTAGAGGTAGATTTTTGCATTTCAATAATACTCTTAAGCCAGTCTCTTGCAAAAGCTTGTGCTGTAGAATGTCCTGTAGATTTATATTGCCAGTGTGATGCAATACCAGACTTAGCAAATTGATCCATATCCCTTGTTTTAATTTGTATCTCAATAGGTATTGCATTTGGACCAAAAAGTACAGTGTGTATTGCTTGATAACCATTTGATTTTGGAATAGCAATATAATCTTTAAATCTTCCAGGAACAGGCTTATAAAGGTTGTGTATTGCCCCTAAACTTCTGTAACACGCATCAATCGATGGAACTATAACTCTAAACCCATATATATCATAAACATCCTTAAAGCTTGCTCTCTTCCTTTTCATCTTTTTATAAATACTATAAGGATTCTTTTCTCTACCTATAATAGTAGCTTTAATATCAATATCATTAAGTCTATTTAGAATATTTATCTTTGTTTTATCAACTATCTTTCTTTTATTGCCACGATTTTTCTTAACTGCTTCTACAATTATCCTATACCTTAAAGGACATAAAGATTTAAAAGATAATTCCTCAAGTTCAAGCCTCAAAGCATTCATCCCTAAGCGTAAAGCAATAGGTACATATATTTCTAAAGTTTCTTTTGCTTTACGTTTCTTTTTTTCAATTGATAAAAAATCACTTGTTCGCATATTATGAAGACGGTCAGCAAGTTTCAGAAGTATAACTCTTAAATCTTTAGACATGGCAAGCATCATCTTGCTAAAGTTCTCAGCTTGTTCTTCTGCTTTTGAGGAAAATGAAATATGGTCTAATTTGGTAACTCCATCAACAAGTTTTGCGACTTCTTTACCAAAATTATTTTCTATATTTTTTGAACTTATATCAGTATCTTCAACGACATCATGTAAAATTGCAGCAATAATACTCGACACATCCATCTTCATTTCTGCAAGTATTAAAGCAACTGATACCGGATGACTAATATATGGTTCACCTCCTGCTCGAACCTGACCAGAATGGCTTTTTTTACTAAATTCGTAAGCAATTTTTATTTTATAGACTTGTTCTTGATTTAAATACTTTTGACATTTAATTAATAAATTATTTAACGCTGTATCTGAAGTAGCATCACTAGAATTATTATTTATAGGTAGTTTTAATATATCTCCCATACTACTTTTCTCTACCTCATGTTTGTTGCGAATCAGTGTCTTCTTGATTATTATCCTCGTCATTCACTAGATCTTTTACTTCTACATTGTTATCAATTGAGTCTTTAGCCTCTGCTGATGACTCTGGAGTTTCTTCACTAGCTTCCTGTGATGATAATTCTTCATTTGCTTGTAATGAATCTTGTTCAGCTAAATCTTTAGGCTCTTGATCTGTATTTTCATTCAGTAATACCCCAATCTCATCTTCCACTTCTTTATTATCAAATCTTTCTTCGCCTTCATTTATTATTGGTTGTTCATTAAGTATTTCTTCAGTAATATTTCCCTCTGCAATCTCTCTTAAAGCTACTACAGTTGCCTTGTCATTATCCCAATCAACAGTAGATTCTTTTCCATTCATCAATTGTCTAGCTCTTTTGCTAGCAACTCTTACTAAATGAAAACGGTTCTCTACCATTTCTAGGCAGTCTTCTACAGTTATTCTTGCCATTTAATACTCCTTATTTTCTTTATTTTATAATAGTACTTTAAAACATACTTTGTATCAAAAATTCTTTCTCTGCAGTTACAAATTTTGATTCTCTATCCTGAACATAACCTTTTAATACAAAGCTGGCATCATCAAAATTGTCATTTATTAGAATGTAATCAAAATTTTTAGCTTGTTTAATCTCATGTGCAGCATTATTCATTCTTTTTGCTATAGTGTCCTTGTTGTCTAAATTCCTTTTTTTTAATCTACTTTCAAGCTCTACGATACTTGGGGGAAGAATAAAAATACTCCTTGAATTTGGAATCTTTTCTTTAATTTTATATGCACCTTGATAATCTATCTCAAGAATCACAAAATTTTCATCGCTTAAATAAGTATTTATCTGGTCTATTGAGGTTCCATAATAATGATCATATACATTTGCATGTTCAATAAATTGGTTATCTTTTATTTTTTTTTTAAATTTAGATGGACTAATAAAGAAATAATCTTCCCCATCAATCTCTCCAATTCTAGGCTTTCTAGTTGTATAAGAAATAGATAACTTAATATTTTCCTCACTACTTATGCTTTGAATAAGGCTAGTCTTTCCAGCACCTGATGGCGCTGAGATAACACAAAGATTCCTATATATTTCTTTATCAAAAGACATAACTTTTGCAAATTAATCTATATAATTTTTTAATAGTTAAAGGATACCATCTATTTACTACAAACTCCTTAGAATATGTATGCCAAATAAGTGTATTTTCAAAATACTTTTTTTATTCGAAATATATATAAAAAAGCCTACTCCCTAGAAACAGAAAGTAGGTATTGTAGGAGCATTATTTAGGATATCACTAAACGATTAAGAATCCTTTTAGAAAGCGTATTGAGCTCTAATTTGAAAGCTGTCTTTATCTTTTTGGCTGTTAGAAAAGACTTCATTATCTAAGTCAACTGAAGAGTAGTTGAACATAAATTTTGTTGCCTTATTAACATACCAGTTAAGTCCAAGTACTGTTCTATCTGCGTCCACATCTGAGCTTGTAGTTGTACCTTCGTCGCCATCTGTAACAGTTACATCTTCATAACGAAGCACAAGTTCAACTGCTCCGATACCACCAGATTTTGGTTTAACTTTGTCAAATGTTCCAGACTTCCATTTATATGACCTAGATTCACCAGTAAGTATGTATGAAAGCTGCCCATAGAACCCATCCCATTCATAACCAAGTGCGCCAGTTGTTAAATCAACTTGAGTATCAATGTACTCAGCTTGAACAGACATCGGTCCTATTACATAAGCAGCTTCAAGTCCTAAAACTTCTACGTCACCTGCTGCAGCATCAAATAATGTAACTTTTGAACCAAGGTGCACACCCATACTGAATTCACCAGAAATAGCTGTCCCTTTGTAATCAGCAGATCCATAAGAAATTGCAAAGTGACCATATTCATTTTTACCAAATTTTGGCGATATACCAACTATTGCTGTGGTATGCCACACTATATCTAGATCAGATGAATCTGTTTTACCAGCATCAAACATAGAAATAGAACCCCAGGCTCTACTTCCTTTGTCGTAAAAACCTATTTTAACCCCACCGTAATCAGATGGTTTGCCTACAAGGTATGTAACTTTCTCGTTTAACTCATTTAATAACCCTCTTTCGATTGTAGAAATCCATTTTGATGAAGTTCTTTGTTCTAACATCATATCGGCTTTTGTTTTACCAAATGTTGCGTAAAAACCTTTTCTATTATCATACTTAATATAACCTTCATCTAAGTTAGCAGCATCAGAACCAGATAAGATGTCGTAAACCATCACATAACCCCAATGCTTTGTAACGTTGCCTTTAATATTAATTCTTGTTCTACGCCATTCCGTATCAGTAAAAGAGTTATTGGCTGTGCCATTATGACCGCTGTCCATGCTATCAATATCAAACATTAAACGTCCACCAATAGAAAACTTTTGATTTCCTGATTTAACTTTTATACCACCGCCAGAGGTATTAATACTAAGCTTCTTAGCTTTTGTTTTAACAACTCCAGATTTACTGACTTTGCGGTCTTGTTTTACTGCTTGTTCTAGTGCCTTAATTTTAATTAAAGCATTCTGAAGTTGCTCCTTCATCATAGCTATTTCATGTGCATCAGCATGCACATTTAATGATAAAGGTGCTAGAGCTGCAACAAGAGAAAAGATTATTACCCTCTTAATCATTAGTATATCTCCTTTAATGGTTAGTTTTTCTATGATAATTCTGCTTTAACAAAGCTACAAACTTGTTAAAGAAAAATTAAAATTAAATGAAATAATTATTTCATTTGTGTTACAAAATGTTTTCTTATCTTTTTTAAATAATTAATAATTTTGTAACAAAAGTTTGCGATATTTTGATATTCAAAAAATAAATCATGGAGATTATCGTATGTATAGGAGTATTGTATTATTAACATTATTATGTGGGGTACTTACTAACCATGCAATTGCTAGAGACCAAATTGAAATTGTTGGTTCTTCTACAGTTTACCCTTTTTCGACAGTTGTAGCTGAAAAATTTGGTAAAGAGACAAAATTTAAAACACCAAAAATTGAGAGTACTGGCTCTGGTGGCGGTTTGAAATTATTCTGTTCTGGTGTTGGGACAAAAACTCCTGATTTTACTAATTCTTCAAGAGCAATTAAGGAAAATGAAATTAAAAAATGTCGTGCAAATGGTGTTGGTGATATTGTTGAAGTAAAAGTTGGATATGATGGCATTGTAATGGCTAACGCAAAAAGTTCTCCCACCTTTAAAGTAACAAGAAAAGATGTTTATCTTGCATTAGCTGCTGAAATTCCAGATCCAAGTGGAGCTGAAGTATTTATTAAGAACCCTCATAAAACATGGAAGGATGTGAATCCAATTCTTCCTGATGAACTAATCGAAGTACTAGGCCCCCCTCCTACATCAGGCACAAGAGATGCATTTGTTGAATTAGTTTTAGAAAAAGGTGGTTGCAAAAAATATGGGTGGATTAAAGCAATAAAAAAGAAAGATAAAACACTTTATAAAGCTAAATGTCATACTATTAGAGAAGATGGTCTATTTATAGAAGCAGGTGAAAATGATAGTCTTATGATTCAAAAAGTTCTTTCTAATCCTAAAGCTTTAGCGATTTTCGGCTTTAGTTTCTTAGACCAAAATACAGATAAAGTTAAAGGAGCAGAATTTGATGGTATAGCACCGACTTTCGAAAATATTGCTAACGGCAAATATTCGGTGGCAAGACCATTATTTTTCTACGTTAAAACAGCTCACCTAGGAGTTATACCAGGTATGAAAGAGTTTGTAGAAATGTTCTTAAGTGATGCCGCTACTGGCCAAGATGGATATTTAGTTGATAGGGGTTTAATCCCAATGCCAGAAAGTGAAAGGTCAAATCTAAATTCTAAAGTTCTTAGTATGAAACTTATTGTTGGAGATATATCACCATCTAAGATGAAGGAAAAGAAATAGGGTTAGCATTTAGGTTTTCTATACCATATAATATTGCGGCAATGGCAACTCCAACCGAAACTTAAAAATTTTTTAAGCTTGCCATTACAGTTGTAATTAGCTTGTTTGGTTTAAACGTAGGAGCAGTAAGTGGAAGAAATTAAAAAGACTGATAAATTTACAATATATAAAAAAAAATCTGGCAGATATTGTGTAAAAGATGATGCTAATAAATATCTTAATTCGGAAGATAAAATTAAGATTTTATTAGAGGAGAAGTTAATTAAAATCTCACCAAGAAAATCTCCTCCAAAAACAGAAGAAGCACCTAAGGAAGCAGTTAAAGAAGAAGCTAAAGAAGAAG
>CEUZ01277753.1_pt1 | contig 10310 bp, 8 predicted proteins | sample 361511 | NCBI WGS metagenome assembly CEUZ01 (sample SAMEA2622822, study PRJEB7988) | marine metagenome | biome: marine biome (ENVO:00000447); feature: surface water layer (ENVO:00002042); material: "saline water (ENVO:00002010), including plankton (ENVO:xxxxxxxx)" | depth 5 m | reverse complement strand
ATTTAGATTCCAATAGTTATGGTTAGTCAGGTTAATTGGTGTAGCTTTATCTGTTGTTGCGGTAAATTCGATTTTTAATTCATCGTTATTTGTGAGCGAATAAATTGCTTTAATATCAACATTACCTGGGTATCCTTCTTCACCATCATAGCTATTATAACTAAATTCTATATTCGCACCATCTTTATTAATGTAGTCCCTTGCTTTCCATACAACTTTATCATATCCTTGCTCACCACCATGTAAATGGTTTTTACCATCATTCGTTTTTAGAGAATATATAGAGTCATTCAATGTAAAATTACCCTTTGCAATACGATTACAGAATCTCCCTACGGTTGCACCAAAATATGGATGTCCATTTAAATATTTTTCTAATGAATTGAATCCCAAATTAATATTCGAAAGATTGCCATCTCTATCTGGGACTTCTAAGGAAACTACAATCGCACCCAAAGTTATCATTTTAAGTTTTAATCCATTGCTATTTGTGCAATTGTAAAGATATATCTCTTCTCCAGCACTTGTATGACCAAAGCTTGATTTAGTGATAGTGGCTATATTTTTTTGATTATTTTTCAAAATTATTAATCCGTTTACTCCTATGATAATTGCAAATATTAAAACTAATATGAAAAATATTCTCATCATTCCAATCACCAAATAATATTAAAGATTCTCAATAATTATAATACTGAACTAAAGAACAAATAGTAATATATTCTTCTTTTTTCTGCATTTCCAATCTAAATAATAATTTTTCCATATAAATCCTACCTATAAATTTAAATTATAATGGACAAACGATTGTCTAATAATTAAATAATTTAGGTTCAGGCCACGCCAGCTAGAAAATACGTTTTAATTATTTTTACTTTTTCTATCTCTTTTTATGATGGTAATTAAAATAAAAACTCTTTAATTTGCAACCAAAATATACTAGGTTTTCTAGTAATACTATATCATCATATCCCATTATCAAACTATCATGAAACTTGCGCAATTGTTCAACCTTATGCAAGCCTTATACTTATAACCGATCTTAAAATCTAACAATAAAATATATGAAAAGAATTAGCATAAAGGATTTAGCAAAAAAGACTGGTCTCTCAACAACAACAATTTCACGTGTTCTCAATGGTAAAGCAAAGCAATACCGTATTAGTGATAACGCTGCCCAGCTTATAATTAGCACCGCCCAAAAAGAAGGTTATAGGCCTGACCGCAATGCAATAAGCCTTCGCACAAATCGTTCTCAAACAATCGGTGTAATTGTGCCTAATATTGCTGATTATTATTTCAGTTCCCTATCAAGGATGATTGAGATAGCAGCTAGAAAGATAGGATACTCTATATTGCTTTCTGATTCTCAGGAAATTTTAGAACTAGAAATTGAATCAATAGAATCATTGATCAGCAGGAAGGTAGACGGGTTAATTGTTCTTCCGATAGGAAATGAATTTAGTCATTTACAAAATGTAATCGATATTGGAATTCCTTTAGTTATTGCTGATCGGCATTTCCCCTTAATAGAATGTCCGCAAGTATTTTCAGATAACTTTAACGGGGCATTTAAAGCAACAGAGTTTTTGATCAAAAAGAATCACTCTCGGATAGCCTGTATCCAAGGAAGACAAAATACTTCAGTTAATAATGAAAGAATACGCGGCTACAAGGACGCATTAAAGCACCATGATATTCAATTTGATCCAGCTCTAATTATTGGGGATGAGTTTGGACTAAGAAGTGGATATGTAAGCGCAAAAATACTTATCAACATGATACCAAGACCTACTGCTATTTTCACCTTTTGTAATGCAATATCTCTAGGCGCATTACGAGCTATATATGAAGAAAATCTAAATATCCCTAATGACATTTCTATTATATCTTTTGACCATGATCAACCATACTCTGAATTCTTAAAAGCACCAATAACATCTATTGATCAACAAACCAGTGAGATGGGTCAAATAGCATTTAAGCTTCTAATGGCTGAAATCAGTCATAAAGATGCTAAAAATTCAAATACTTCAATAAGCAGTGCAAAATTTGTTACTCTTCCAACCAAATTAAGAAAAAGACAATCAGTAAAAAGTTTCAGAAGTGAAAAAAATGTAGCCGAAAATAATTTGCAATCCCAGGATTTAATAAAGAATTAATTACCAATATAAGGAGTCATTATTATGCTTGTTGTAGAATCATATTTAATCGCAGTTTTAATGTGTTTGATAACTATGCTCTGTTGGGGTTCATGGGCAAACACACAAAAGCTGGCAAGTAAATCCTGGCCATTTCAACTTTTTTATTGGGACTACTCCATTGGCGTTCTACTACTTTCATTGATATTTGCATTTAGCATTGGAAGTATAGGGGAAAGCGGTAGAAGTTTTCTACAAGATCTTAATCAGGCAGATACTTCTAGCCTAACCAGCGCTTTTATCGGTGGTGTTGTTTTTAATTTTTCAAATATACTTTTGGTCGTCGCAATTGATATTGCAGGTATGGCTGTAGCTATCCCCGTCGGTGTTGGTCTTGCTCTAATTATTGGGGTACTCACGAATTATTTAGCAGCTCCGGTCGGAAACCCTTTATTCATATTTTTAGGCGTTCTTTTAGTTGTTATTGCAATTATAGTTGATGCGCTTGCTTATAACAAGCTTCCCAGCAGTAAAGACAATAAAGCATCAAATAAGGGTCTAATTATTTCAGCAATAGCTGGAATACTTATGGGTTTCTTTTACCGATTTGTCGCAGCATCAATGTCTAGTGATTATATTGTTATGGAAACTGGAAAAATAAGTCCCTATACGGCAATTGTTGTTTTTTCTATTGGACTATTTCTATCAAATTTTATTTTTAATACTTTTGTAATGTATAAACCCTTTACCGGTGAGCCAGTATCATACTCGGCATATTTTACAGATGGTAACACAAAATTACACCTCATTGGCATTTTCGGCGGAATTATTTGGAATGTTGGTATGTCATTTAGCATCATTGCATCTGGAGCTGCGGGTTTTGCAATCTCTTATGGCCTTGGACAAGGCGCAACAATGATAGCCGCAGCATGGGGAGTTTTTATATGGAAAGAATTTGAAAATGCACCCCCTGAAACTGATAAATTATTAAATATAATGTTTTTATCATTCATTGTAGGACTATCTTTAATAATTGCTGCAAGATTATTGTAAGTTTAAAAAATTACTGAGGATGTAATGGGAAAAATCACTGTAGTTGGAAGTTCAAATACTGATATGATCATGCAATTAGAAAATATTCCAAGACCTGGCGAAACCTTGTTAGGAAATCAATTTTCGACTGCAGCTGGAGGAAAAGGTGCTAACCAAGCTGTAGGAGCTGCAAGAGCAGGAGGAAACGTCAATTTTATTGCTTCAATAGGTAATGATGTCCTTGGAGATACTGCTGTAAAAGGCTTTAGAAAGGAAAATATTGATACTACTTTTATATTTCGGGATTCACAAAACCCTTCAGGAGTTGCCTTTATTTTTATTGATAATAATGGTGAGAACAGTATAGGAGTGGCTTCAGGATCAAACTTTGATCTATCACCAAAAAATATTGATAGAGCAATAGATTCTATTCATTCATCAGATGTTATCCTAACTCAGTTAGAAACACCACTGAATACAGTAGAATATCTAGCTAAAATAATCCGATCACGGGAGTCTATTTTTATATTAAATCCTGCACCAGCTCAAGATCTTAGCGATGAATTACTTCAAAATACTGATATAATTACTCCCAATGAAACCGAAGCTGAAATGTTAACCGGTATTGAGATTAGAGATTCAGATAGCGCAAAATTGGCTTGCGATAAACTACATCAAATTGGGGTCAAGACTGTAATAATTACAATGGGTGAAAAAGGTGCCTATTTATCTGATCAGGAGACTAACCAGCTTATTCCTTCTTATAGTGTCAATGCTATCGACACCACTGGTGCAGGGGATATCTTTAATGGGGTATTAGCTGTAGGAATCGCGAATAAGCAGGATTTACCTAGTGCTATAAGATTTGCTAATGCGGCAGCTGCTCTTTCAGTAACAATACTGGGAGCTCAACCATCTGCACCCACTTTAGACTCTATCAATCATTTTATAAATTGATACTTCAACCATAATCTAGAACTCAGATTAATTATACTTTTGTCTCTTATCAAATAAAAAAAATATTCAATCAATCACTAAGTAATGGCAAAAAAGAAAAGAAAAAAAATATTCACAATGGGTGGAAAATTTGATACACGAAATTATACTGTGAGTGACATAATTAATCAGAAAGGTAAAAAAAGATTATGCCAGATATTAGTTAGTAGTGTCGAAGAAGCATTAGCGGCTGAAGAAGCTGAGATTGATATGGCCATAGTTGGTGTATCAAAACCCTACACTGAAATACGTAAAGCAATGCCAAACACGTTCTTAACCGTTGCATTATCTGCTTCAGTTTGTCATACTATAGATGACGCTGTTCGTCATTCTTACAAAATCATGAGCACCGGTGCCGATGCAATAATGTGCTCATCTTGGAATAAAAATTATATTAAAGCTCTTTCAGAATTTGGATTTCCATTAATGGGTCACGCTGGTCTAGTTCCCCGCCATAGCACTTGGACAGGTGGATTAAAAGCAGTTGGGAAAACTATAGAGCAAGCATTAAAAATTTATCGTGATATCAAATTATTAGAAAATGCTGGAGTTTTTGCTGTTGAGATTGAAGTTATTCCAGAAAAGCTGCTTGCAGAAATTTCAAAACGAACAAGCTTAGTTACTATTTCTCTTGGTTCTGGTAAAGCTGGAGATGTACATTTTCTTTTTGCTGAAGATATTCTAGGAGAGAATAAAGATATGCTTCCACGCCATGCCAAGGCCTATAAAAATTTCTATGAAATAAAAGAAAAAATGCAAATTCAACGAATTTCTGCTTTTAAAGAATTTAAACAGGAAGTTTTGTCAGAGGAATTTCCATCGAGCCAATATATTGTAAATATGAATGATGATGTCATCGAAGAATTCATTAGGAGCATTGATAAATAGAATTTTCTGATAAATCAATGATGAACCACAAACTATGTTACTATAAAATTATCGTAATAATATTTATTATTTGAATATTAAGTAGTTCTCATTTATTAAAATATTATCAACCCATAAACTGAACTGTTAAATCTTTTTAATGTTCTGAAAATATGTTTATCAAGAATATAGAAACTGCAATCAATTTATTGTTTAACACTCGACGAGGAATAAATTCACTATCTGTTTAATAACATATTCCAATTTTAATATATAACAAGAGGATATAATATTGATGTAAAGACCTTATAAATCCAAGTTCAGGTCTATTAACTACGTCTTAGAGTTAAAAATAGCTTTTCCAGATTGTTTATTGAAAATTGAATAATTTTTTTCATCAAAAACCAGACTAATTTTATCACCAACATTTAATCCATCATAAGGGTTTGCTATTGCTGTGATTCGCTGGTTATTAGAAGCTATATATGCAAAAGTTTCTCTACCCATTGGCTCTATTAAATCAACATTACCCTGAAATAAACAATCTTCATTATCATGCTGAAAAACTTTTAAACTTTCTGGACGTATGCCAATGGTGAAAGCTTGATTCATATCAATCTGATTAAGTATATATTTTTTATTAATTGGAATTTTAAATAGGTCGGAAGAAAAATGATATTGATCTTGTTTTAATATTATTTCACCATCAATAAGATTTATTTGGGGAGACCCAATAAAACTTGCAACAAAGAGATTATTTGGGTTTTTATATGCTTCAATAGGAGTGGCTAATTGCTGTATCTCTCCGTTATTCATTATACAGATACGCTGTCCAAGAGTCATTGCTTCAGTCTGATCATGTGTAACATAAATCATTGTTGCACCAAGTCTATCATGTAGTTTTTTCAATTCTACACGCATAACTGCACGCATTTTTGCATCAAGATTAGATAATGGTTCATCAAAAAGAAAAACTTTCGGTTTCCTGACAATTGCTCTTCCTAATGCAACACGCTGTCTCTGCCCTCCGGAAAGTGATTTTGGATATCGATCAAGATAACTATCAAGTTCAAGAATATTAGCAGTTTCCTGTACTCTTTTATTAATATTAGACTTTTCCCATTTTCTTAGCTTAAGACTAAATGCCATATTTTCATAGACCGTCATATGAGGATAAAGAGCATAATTTTGGAATACCATTGCAATATCTCGATCTTTTGGCTGAAAGGTATTGATTAATTTTTTATCAATATAAATTTCACCGCTAGACGGTTCTTCTAACCCTGCTATCATTGAAAGGGTTGTGGATTTTCCACATCCTGAAGGTCCAACCAAAACCATAAACTCTCCTGATTGAACTTCTAGATCAAGATTGCTAACAGCCAAAGTATTATCTGGAAATACTTTCGTTATTTTTTTCAGTACTAAATCACTCATATCACAACAATCCTATTCTTTAATTCCGCCAAGCATAATGCCTTTAGAAAAATATTTTAAAACAAATGGAAAGACTATCATGATAGGCACAACAGTAATTACTACTGTTGCAGCCTTGATTGATTCAGGAGCCAAGCCAATAAAATTATCACGTAACATAGCCCATTCCTGTTCAATTACAATCCTCTGTAAAAAAGCCTGTAAAACCACTTTACTATCCGAATTCATATAAATAACAGCATCATACCATGAATTCCAATGAAATATAGTCTGAAACATAGCGACAGTAGCAAGGATTGGGCGGGATAAAGGAAGATATATCCTAAAGAAAATATACCATTCGGTTGCACCATCTATCATAGCTGCCTGGTGCATACTATCAGGAATGTTTTGAAAATAATTTCGGATCAAGATTACATTAAATGCACTTATGAGCCCTTGGACAAGATAAACCATACGATTGTCTAATAATCCAATACTATGGTATAGTAAATAAATTGGAACCATTCCACCGCTGAATAACATAGTAAACAAAACAAACAAAAATAATGGTTTACGGTGTGGCATATCTTTACGAGATAGCGGATATGCACATAACGCAGTGAAAAATACAGAGATTGGCACACTAATCAGAACCCGTGCAATACTATTCAATAGACCAGATAAAAGATGGGGTTTGGAGAACACTGCTTTATAGGCTGTCAGATCGAATGACCTGGGATATAAAAAGAAACCTCCCTGAGAAGCATACACTTCTGAACTAAGGCTCAATACAAGACAGTATAATAAAGGATAAAACATTGTAAAGGACAGTACAAGGAATAATGATATATTGATAACATCAAATAATCTGGAACCAAATGACTCTTTAATCATCATTAATAAAGTCCTTGTTGACCTTGTGTAAGCCGTTTTGAAATTGAGTTTGATGTCATAATCAATATTACGGCCACAACTGATTTAAACATTCCTGCTGCAGTTGCAATCTCAAAGTTTAAATTTGTCAGCATGCGTAAAACATAGGTATCAATAATATCTGCTACATCGTATACAAGTGGATTATACATATTGTATATCTGATCAAATCCAGCACTTAGAAAACCGCCCATACTTAAAATAAGTAGAGTGATCATGGTCGGTTTTAATTGCGGTAGTGTTATGTAAAATATTTGCTGGAAGCGATTTGCTCCATCTATTTTTGCCGCCTTATATAATTCAATCGGAATTGCCGAGATGGATGCCATATATATAATGGCTCCAATACCTATACCCTTCCAAATATCTGTAGAAATAATGACTACAATAAACCAAAAATCATCGCTGAGCCAGTTAATAGGTTTATCGACCCCTATCCAAGAGATTATTTCGTTAGCAGGGCCACTGTTTGAAAAGATTAGTCTGAAAATACTTGCTAAAATAACCCAGCTAAATAAGTAGGGTAACAAGCTCAAACTTTGAAATCCTTTTCTTAAAAAACCAATCCTAATTTCATTTAACAATAGCGCAAAAACTACGGGTGCAAAAAATCCTAGTATGATTTTTATTATGCTAATAAACAAAGTGTTTTTTATGACCAATAAAAATTCACTTCCACTAAAAAGCGTCTCAAAATGCTGAAATCCAACCCATGGGCTTCCAAGTATACCATCCCGGATACTATAATCTTTGAAAGCTATCATCAGTCCCCCCATTGGGATATAATCAAAAATAAAATAATAAACTGCACAGGGTAAAAACATTAATGCCAGAGCATTATTTTTTGGAGATTTAAAATTATTAGTGTCCATCTAATTCACGCTACTTAATAATAGGTCAATCTTTTTTTTATTCTCCCTTGCATCATCAAGATGAATTCCCATTCTATTAATAACTAATTCCCCACCTAGTCTATAAAATTCATCTACATACAATTCCCAGATCTTAAAATCCTTTTGTCCTGTAATAAACTCAGTAAAATTAGTTTGTTGGAAAGCGATTAGTTTATTTACTCTAGCTACTATATCATGAGGAGCCTGGTAAACCGCATCCCCAAAAGCACATGGATCTCCCCATTCAATTCGATTATGATCTTTTTGAAATTTTTTTAGTCCAGCAGGCATATATTTATCGACGAAATCATCTTGCATGGGAACTGTCACTAAATAGCCTTGTCTTTTATCATAAAGGTGCCAAGCAAGACCTTCACTATTTCTTCTATATGAATATGTACCAAATGGTTCAAGTCCGATTGTCGTTCTATTATCCCCTTCGCCTTGCCATTTCCAGTGCAAACCTTCCTTCCCTAAGCTACAGTGTAATAAGAGTTCTTCATCATTTAACATGGTTTCCATTATTCTTAGCCAGCGAATCACCTTGGCAGGTGTTTCTCTCATGTGATTCCCAAACACATAGTATCCACCATAATTGCCACCTACCCTACCATATGTTCTGTGGCCTCTATGTCCATCTGGCCCTGCTGGTGCATATCCTGCGGTCCAAAGGTTTCGGTATCGATCTTTATTATTTTCAATTAATTGTTCTGCATCCTCCTTTGAAAATCCAATTAATTCAAATAGTTCTAAATCGCGATGTCGCTGTAGTGCGGCCATTGTTTTAAGTCGTTCACTATTTGGCTCAAGCTCGGCATAAAGAGACCAATGAGAAATGTAACCTGTAATTCCTGCATAAAGTTTTGCTAATACTTCGCCCATCCAATTGTCTGTTACAAAATCAGGATGTATGTATTCCTTTTCATACCAATCATTTAATTGTTTCAGGGCTAAAAAGGATCTCTCATCAATTCCACCCCAGATCAAATTATCTCTATCTATTTTCCAATTGAATGGCTGAATATCATACGCACCAAAAATCTCGGTGAACATCCCACTCCTCCATGAGCTGACATCTCCACTCATAGCCCAGGTTGGTTTTGCATTATTAAGAACCAATCTTTTTTGTTCTGGTGATAAGAATTTCTCAAAATCATGGATAAAACTTCTGGCATCTGGTTTATCATTTTTGAATTTTTCAAAAACAAAAGAATATTCTTCAAGATTATCTGGAATCCCTTCAAAACCAACGGCCTTTAGCCAATCTTTACGCCAAATACCGATTTTTGGATACGCATTTGTAGGTCTAGGAATTGGAATCCCATAATTATTTTCATTGTATCGGCAACCCATCCATGAATGCATTCCCCATTCTTGAATAATTTTTGTAATTGTTGGACTATGGTGAGCTAATACGGAAAGAGGAACTGGCATCACAAATCCATGCTTTATGGAACTGGATAATTGTCCAGAAAATTCTGTGAATATATCAGGAATGGACCCTGAAGCTTTCACCAGAGCACCCTTTCTTTCATAAACAGAGGGCGATATGAGATCGTAGTTGAGTGTTACGTTAAATCTTTTTTCAAGTATCCTTTTTGCAAACGCATCCTCCTTGAGAAGGGCATCAGCGGACCATCTGGCATCGCGATGCATTAATAGGTTAAATGTCATATGCTCATCAGGATCATCAACAACATTTGACCAATTCACAGTGTCATTTAAGGCATTATTTTTATTAAACCAACTAGGTGAAAATAATAGGAATGTAAGTACGATCAGAAAGAATAGTGCAAAGGCAGTAAATCTTACTTTTGGAGTCATCCTTTCGAACGGCTATGAACTTTTATTAATTTGATTGTTGAGCGATTGAAAATAACGTTTTTGGTTCTGGATATGATCGATATTTTCCTCATGTAACTTTAACCTTAGATCATGAAGGTCTCTTACCATGGGGACGAGATCTACCCTGTTTGCTTCATTAATTGTATTTATCCAATCTTTACGTATTTCCTTGGCGCCATTAAGA
>CEUZ01019334.1_pt1 | contig 10313 bp, 8 predicted proteins | sample 361511 | NCBI WGS metagenome assembly CEUZ01 (sample SAMEA2622822, study PRJEB7988) | marine metagenome | biome: marine biome (ENVO:00000447); feature: surface water layer (ENVO:00002042); material: "saline water (ENVO:00002010), including plankton (ENVO:xxxxxxxx)" | depth 5 m | reverse complement strand
GGTTCAAATCCTGCCGCCCCGACCATTATTATGAAAATAAAAAAAGTTGTTATTATAGGATCAGGAACGATGGGAAGTGGAATAGCAGCTCACTTATGTAATGCAAATATTCCCGTAGTTCTTCTTGATTTAAAAACAGAAATTGCTGAAAAAGCAAAAGAAAGAATATTAAAATCTCGACCACCATTGCTTTTTGAAAAATCTAAAATCAATATTTTAAAAACAGGAAACATTTCTGATGATTTACATAATGTCACAGATGCAGACTGGATTATTGAAGCTGTGGTTGAGAGAATTGATATAAAACATAATATTTATGAAAAAATATTTAAAAAAAGAAAAAAAAATTCTATCGTTTCATCTAATACTTCCACAATTCCTTTAAAAATTCTTTCAAAAAAATTACGAATCACAGATAAAAAAGATTTTTGCATAACACATTTTTTTAATCCCGTTAGATATATGGGTCTCCTTGAAATTGTTACAGAAGACTCGAATGACATGGAAAAAATTGATTTATTAAAAAGTTTTTGTGAAACCATTTTAGGCAAGGGTGTAATTGTCTGTGGAGATACACCAGGTTTTTTAGGAAACAGAATAGGGGTATATTCAATGCAAATAGCTATGACAGAAGCAATAAAAATGAATTTATCAATAGAAGAAGCAGATTCAGTTTTTGGTAGGCCGATGGGAATACCAAAAACTGGTGTTTTTGCTTTATACGATTTAATCGGAATTGATTTAATGTCTGATGTATTAAAAAGTTTTAAGAAGGAATTACCTAAAAATGATGATTTTTTAAAAGTTGCTGACGGTATTCCAATAATACAAAAATTAATCGAAACAGGCTATACAGGTCGAAAAGGCAAAGGTGGTTTTTATAGAATAAATAAAACTGATGGTAAAAAAATTTTAGAGGCACTGGATTTAAATAAAAATAAATATTTTCCTGTTAAAAAAATAGATCTTCAGATAAACAAAGTAAATCTTTTAGAGTTAATTAATAGAGATGATAAATACGGCAAGTATGCCTGGTCAGTAATATCAAAAATTATATTATATTCTTCATCTTTGGTGCCCAAAATAACGAAAGAATTTAATGATATAGATGAAGCTTTAAGACTTGGATTCAATTGGGCAATGGGACCTTTTGAAATGCTAGAGACAATTGGTCTTGATAATTTTTTTAATAAAATTGGTAACTTAAATAACAATAAATTTCTAAATAATTTAAAAGAAAAAAATATAAAAAAATTTTATAACGAAAGACAAAAATATACAAATATTCAAACGTTAGGTAAAATTAAAAAATCTGCAATTAAAGTAGATAAAAATGATTCTGCAGAGATTTATCGATTTCAAGATTTTAATATTGTCGAGTTTAATACTAAAGCAAATGCTTTAGATTATAATTCAATGGATGCATTAATGAAAGCTACAGACAAACCGTTGATTATAATTAATGAAAGTATGCAATTTTCAGCTGGAGTAAATTTAAATTATGTTATGGAATTTATTAAAAAGAAAGATTTTAAATCCGTTGAAAAATTTATAAAACATTTTCAAGAAACTTGTAAACATTTAAAATATTGCATAAATCCAGTTATATCTGCACCATCTGGCTTAGCATTAGGTGGCGGCGAGGAAGTATTGTTGCAAAGCAATTATGTTGTTTCCCACACTAATATCGTCATGGGTTTAGTCGAAACTATAGTTGGTCTAGTGCCTGCTGGCGGTGGGTGTAAAGAATTATTGTGGAGATGGACGCAAAGTGACGAGGGGAAAAAAGATCCTGATTTTGGACCAATGAAAGTTTTTGATATCATTGGTTACGCTAAAACAGCAACATCGCCTCAAGAGGCCAAGCCTCTACTGTTTCTTGATAGAAACCATGAAGTAATAATTAATAGAAATAATCTTTTACCAATCGCTAGATCTTTTATTGAAAAAAACAGTAACTTTAAGCCTCCACAGAATTGTAATTTTAAATTATCAGGCGAAAAAGTAAGAAAAAAAATGGAAAAAATTCTTGATGATTTATATAATAGTCAAAAAATTAAAGATCATGGTATGATAGTAGGAAAAGAATTATCGTATGTTTTAAGCGGCGGTGACACAGATTTGAGCAAAGAAATTAGTGAGAATCAAATGTATAAGTTAGAATTAGAAAGTTTTATGAAATTACTAGAGACGGAAAATACTCAAAAAAGAATAACTCATACTTTAAAAACAGGAAAACCATTAATTAATTAAATGACCACATATAATGCTCCAGTTGAAGAAATGATGTTTTTGTTTGATAACCTAAAAGATAACAAAAATTATAATGAAATTGATAAACTAAAAGAAATAAACTCGGGCTTGGTTAAAGACATCTTGGTCGAAGCAGCTAAAATCAATAAAGACATTATATTACCTTTAGCAAAAAATGGAGACGAAAGTCCATGTGTTTATGAAAATGGGATTGTTAGATCACCACCAGGTTATAAAGAAGCATATAAAAAATTCATTGCAGATGGATGGACTTCTTTATCTTGCGATCCTAAGTACGGTGGTCAAGGCATGCCTAAAACAGTAAGTACTTTTTTCGAAGAAATGCTATCTTCTTCTAGTTTATCTTTCAAATTATATAGTGAATTAAGTATTGGTGCTTATAATTGTATTCTTCATCATGCAAACCAAGAAATTAAAGATAAATTTCTTCCTAAAATTGTTGAAGGTAAATGGAGTGGGACCATGTGTCTAACAGAGTCTCATTGTGGTACAGATCTTGGTCTTTTAAAAACCAAAGCTTTAAAACAAAAAGATGGTTCATATAAAATTACAGGACAGAAAATATTCATTACATCAGGTGATCATGATTTGACAGAAAATATAATTCATCTTGTTTTAGCTAGGATACCAGGATCGCCACCTGGTACAAAAGGTATTAGTTTATTTTTAGTTCCAAAGTATATAGTAAAAGACGATGGAACAGTTGGTTCACGAAACGGTGTTAATACAGGATCGATAGAAACAAAAATGGGTATCAAGGGGTCACCAACCTGTGTTTTAAATTTTGAAAATGCTAGCGGAAATATGATTGGTCCCGAAAACAAAGGGTTGAATTCTATGTTTACCATGATGAATTTAGAGAGAATTATCGTTGGTATCCAGGGTCTTGGTATAGCTGAGACTGCTTACCAAAATGCTGTTGCTTATGCTAAAGAGCGAAAACAAGGAAAAGCAAATAATAGCAAAAATAATGAAGCTGATTTAATAATAAAACATGCTGATATAAGAAGAAGTCTAATGAACATGAAGTCACTTATTGAAGGACAAAGATCTCTTGCTTTTTGGGTTTCACAACAAATTGATGTTAGTTTAAACCATTCTGATCCAAAAATTAAAGATCAGGCAAATGATTTGGTTTCATTAATGACGCCATTAATTAAGTCTTTTTTCACGGACATTGGCATGGAAATTACCAATGACGCAATCCAAGTTTTTGGTGGCTACGGTTATACAAAAGACCAGGGGATAGAACAATTGTTTAGAGATAATAGGATAACACCAATCTACGAAGGTACAAACTCCATCCAAGCCATAGATCTAGTTTACAGAAAGATTCTTAACAATAAAATCTTTGATAGATATATTGCGCAGCTCACAAATGAAGCTCAAGAGTTTGAAAAAGACAAAAATCTATCCTTAACTGTTCAAAAATTTTTAAAGTATTTGGAATTATTAAATAATTTTACACTTTGGCTTGATAAAAAATATAAAGCATCAAAAGATGATGTAAGTGCCGCTTGTAACGATTATTTAAAAGTCCTTGGCTATATAAGCCTAGCACATTCATGGTTAAAAATATTAAAGGTTAGTCATGATAAAATAGATGAAAATAAATCTTTCTTTGAGGATAAAATTAACACTGCAACATATTATTTTGATAAAATTTTACCAAGAGCACAGAGTCATTATTTATCTGCTATTACAGGCAGTGAAACAACGATGAAATCAAATTTTAACTAAAAATGAATAATTACGATACCAATTTAAATAAAAATAAAGCTAATTTTGTACCGCTTACCCCATTATCATTCTTACAAAGAGCAAAAGATATATACCCATCATACGAAGCATTAATTTACGAAGACCGAAAATATACTTGGAGTCAGGTTTACAATAGATGTGTAAAGTTTGCTAGTGCTTTAGAAAAAATTGGTATTAAAAAGGGTGATACTGTTTCTTTTTTAGCTTTTAATACACCCGAAATTTTCGAAGCGCATTATTCAGTTCCTATGACTGGAGCTGTTTTAAATACGATAAATATTAGATTAGATGCAAAAACAATTGCTTATATTTTAGATCATAGTGATGCTAAAGTTCTGGTTGTAGATAGACAACTTCAAAAAGAAGTAAAAAAGGCTTTAACCACAATAAAAAAAAAAATTACTATAATTGACATAGTCGACAAATATGCTGATCAGTCAAAATCAGAAAAAATTGGTGATTTAGAATATGAAACTTTTTTAAAAACTGGCGATGATAATTACGATTGGAGTATGCCAGATGATGAGTGGCAAGCAATATCATTAAGCTACACATCAGGAACAACAGGAAACCCCAAGGGCGTAGTTTATCATCATAGAGGTTCTTATCTAATGTCAACAGGCAGTGCCGCAGCATGGAATATGCCTAATAGATTAAATTTTTTAACAGTTGTTCCTATGTTTCATTGTAATGGTTGGGGGTATCCATGGACCGTGCCAATGTTAAATGGACGTACTGTTTGTTTGCGTAATATAGATATTAAAAAAATTTTTGAGTTAATAGACAAATACAATATTACTCATTTCGGTGGCGCACCAATAGTATTAAATATGATAACTGGGGCTTCCGAAAGTGAACGAAAAAAATTAAAGCGTAAAGTATCTGTTCTCACAGCAGGAGCTCCACCACCAAGTATAATTTTTAAAAAGATGGAAAGCCTAGGATTCGATGTAATGCATGTTTATGGATTAACCGAAACATACGGTCATGTAACACAGTGTGCCTGGAATGATACTTGGAATAATTATGATGAAGAGAAGAAAAATGAAATAAAAGCACGTCAAGGAGTAAGATATCCAAATACAGAGGGTGTAACAATTATGGACCCTGAAACCATGAAAGAGGTTCCTAGAGATGGAAAAACTATTGGTGAAATAATGATAAGAGCAAACGTAGTAATGAAGGGTTATTTTAAAGACAAGGAGTCAACCGATAAAGCAATGAAAGGTGGCTGGTTTCATTCTGGTGATTTAGCAGTAATGCATGAGGATGGATACGTAAAAATTCAAGACAGATCAAAAGATATAATTATTTCAGGAGGTGAAAATATATCTTCCATAGAGATTGAAAATACCCTGGCTAAACACCCATCCGTTTCTATTGCGGCAGTAGTTGCCAAACCAGACGAAAAATGGGGCGAAGTACCTTGTGCATTTATAGAGACGGTTAAAGATAAAAAGGTTACCGAAAAAGAACTTATTTCTTTTTGTAAAGAAACTCTTGCTGGATTTAAAGTTCCTAAAAAAGTTGAATTCTGTGAATTACCAAAAACATCAACGGGTAAAATTCAAAAATTTGAACTTAGAAAAAAAGCAAAAGAAATAAATTAATTCTGAAATGTCAAAAATATCAATTGATCTTATTTGGAAACTTGAAAATGGAAATATGACTCCAGGAAAGTATTCAAATAAACACGAAATAACATTTACCCCTAATACAAAAATTGTTGCAGACTCCGCACCTGATTGGAGAGGTAATGAATTAAATACAAATCCAGAACAAACTTTAGCCGCTTCGGTAAGCAGTTGTCATATGATGACCTTTTTAGCTTTAGCTGCTAAAATGAAATGGCCTGTAAAATCTTACAAAGATACGGCAATAGCTACCCTTGGTAAAAATATTAAAGGTTTAATGTCGGTTACTGAAATTGAACTTAATCCAAAAGTTGAATTTTCGAATGATTTCTCCGTCGATCTTACTAAAATGAGAGAAGTACAAGATAGAGCCCACCGATATTGTTTTATATCCAACTCACTATCAAACGAAGTAAAAATTAAAATTAATTAATTTATGAATAATGTTAAGAATAAACAATTGGTAAAAACTTCAGTTCACTCTGACTGCATTCTTCGTCTTACTTTAAACAATCCATCACATCACAATGTATTATCAGAGGAAATGATGTCAGATATTCAGTCTGTTTTGGATAAATCTATAACAGATAAATCTATAAGAGTGATTATTATTTCATCTGAGGGAAAAACTTTCTCCGCAGGACATGATTTAAAAGAATTAAAAAAAGGTCGTCTTAATTCTGATAAGGGTAAGGACTACTTTAAGAAAGTGATGCTAAAATGTTCAAAACTTATGCAATCAATTATTAATAATCCAAAGCCGATAATTGCAGAGGTAGCTGGTACCGCTACTGCTGCCGGTTGTCAATTAGTAGCAAGTTGTGATTTAGCATATGGGGGAACATCATCTAAATTTGCAACACCAGGAGTTAATATTGGTTTATTTTGTTCAACACCAATGGTTGCTTTATCAAGAACTATATCAAACAAACATTCAATGGAAATGCTTTTAAATGGAGATTTAATTTCTTCAAAAAAAGCAGCTGAAATTGGTTTAATTAATGAGGTAGTAGAAGACAATGATCTAAAAAATATTGTTTTACAAAAAGCATTAAAAATTTCTAAGAAATCATCTATGACATTAAAAATTGGTAAACAAGCTTTTTATAATCAAATAAATATGAAGTTGTCGGAAGCATATGATTACGCATCAAACGTTATGGTTGAGAATATGCTTAAAATTGATGCTGAAGAGGGTATAGATGCTTTTATAAACAAAAGAAATCCTAATTGGCAAGACAAATGATTTTTGAAGTAGAAAACAAAAAAGTCTTTTCCACCGACATTGGACAAACTTTTGATAAAAAAAAACACACTATCATATTACTTCATGGAAGCGGTCAATCACATGTTGTTTGGTCTTTAACTGACCAATATCTTGCTGACGAGGGCTACAATATCTTTACACTGGATTTGCCAGGTCATGGTAACTCCGAAGGTTCTTCTCTTAAGTCAATAGAAGACATGGCTGAATGGTTAAATAAGGTTGTAAAATTAATAGGTATAAAAGATTTAACCTTATTAGGACATTCACAAGGATGTTTAGTGGCGCTAGAGTATTCAAAAAGATTTCCTGAAAATATTAAAAATTTAATTTTTGTTGCTGGTTCATACCAAATACCTGTAAACAAAAGTTTAATAGACCTTGCCCAAGCAGGAAATTTTGAGTCATTAAACTTAATGATGAAATGGGGTTATGGTTACTCCAAACAATTTATAGGTGGCAACCCACTTCAAAAAATACTTAATTCCTCAAGAGAGATACGTGAAGTTTTAGCTGTAGACTTGATCGCTTGCAATAATTATAAGAACGGAATCAATTGTGTTAAAAACATCAAATGTCCAACTTTTTTTATATTTGGAGAATTAGATAAAATGATTAAGCTAGATATAGGTAAAGAATTTTCAGGCTTAATTAATGGGGCAAAAACACATATCATCAAAGATTGTGGGCATATGATAATATTAGAAAATGCATTCGAAATGAGAGAACAGATAGCTAAATTTTTGAAACAATGAAAAAATTTTCAATTTCAAAAACAAGAAGGCTTAGAAGTACACCTTTTACTTCGAGATTAGAAAAATATGGGGTAGGAGGTTACACCATTTATAACCACATGTTATTACCGACGTTTTTTCAATCTCTCGAAGAAGAGTATGAACACTTAAAAAATCATGTACAGCTATGGGATGTCTGCGTTCAAAGACAAATAGAGGTTAGCGGCAAAGACTCTTATAAATTAATTCAATTAATGACGTGCAGAGATCTTTCTAAAGCAAAAATAAAAAAATGTTATTATGTACCTTTTATAGATAAAGAAGGAAATATGGTTAACGACCCACTTATTTTAAAAATTCAAGATACAAAGTGGAGAATTTGTATAGCGGATTCTGATGTATTATTTTTTGCCAAAGGAATAGCCGGTTCATTTAATTTAGATGTCAAAATCTTTGAAACGAATATTGCTACCTTAGCTATTCAAGGACCGAAATCTGAAGAACTAATGAAAAAAGTTTTTGGAGACAATATAAGCAAATTAAAATTTTTTAATTATGAATATTTTGAATTTAAAGGCGTTAAATACATGATATCAAAATCAGGTTTTTCAAAACAAGGTGGTTATGAAATTTATATTGAAGATATAGAATCTGGGTTAACTTTATACGATCAACTCATGATAGCGGGTAAGGAGCTAAATATAAAACCCGGATGTCCAAATGCAATTGAAAGAATTGAAGGCGCACTTCTTTCATATGGAAATGATATGGACAATAATGATAACCCTTTCGAATGCGGTTTTGATAAATACATATGTTTAGATAACGGAATTAATTATTTAGGAAAAAAAGCTTTACTGAATATTAAAAAAAAGGGGATAGAAAAAAAAATAATGGGTGTAAAAATTAATATTGATAAAATTAATCTAACTCAAGAAGAAAAGCTTTTAGATAAAGATCAAAATATTATAGGCTTTTTAAGATCTGCAGCTTTCTCGCCAAAATTTAACAAAGTAGTTGGAATTGCAATGATAAAGTCAAAATATTGTAAAGATTCACAAATGTTTAAAGTAAATATTAATAATACGTTAGTTTCAGGAACAGTTTGTAATTTACCAATTTTGTAATTTTATGAAAAAAGCAAAAATATATATTCCAACAAAAACTGCTATGCAGTCTGGTAGGGGCAAAACAAAAAAATGGGTTCTTAAGTTTCAAACAAAAGATAGTGGTATTAATCCTTTAATGGGATGGGAGTCTAGCGAAGATACTATGGGTGAAGTTATATTAGAGTTTTCCTCAAAAGATAAAGCTATTGAGTATGCAAAAAAGAATAATATTTTGTACGAGATAATAAATCCAAAAAAAACAAATTTTATTATCAAGTCTTACGCAGATAATTTTTTGAAAGATTAATATGTGGAGAAGTTTTTTTACTGAAAGGAAGTGGTTCCTCTGGTCATGGGGCGGAGCTCTTTTTATCTTTTTATCTTTATTATCCCAAACTTGGATAGATGTAAAAATTAACGAGTGGTACAAAGGCTTTTATGATTTATTACAAAAAGCTACTGAAAGAGAGTTGTCAGAATTTTATGACGGTATTTTCTTATTTATGAAACTAGCCATTCCTTACGTTATTATTTACACGGTAACTAATTATTTTACTAGACTTTGGGCTTTTAGATGGAGAGAGGCAATGACATTTTCCTATATGCCGTACTGGAGAAAAATAGATGCAAAAGTCGAAGGAGCATCTCAAAGAATCCAAGAGGATTGTATGAATTTTGCTAAAATTGTTGAAAGCTTAGGCCTTCAAGTTGTTAGAGCTATTATGTTGTTAATCGCTTTTATACCTATTTTATGGGGACTATCATCTAATGTTGTAATTCCATTTTTTAGGGATATTTCAGGATCTTTAGTTTGGGTTTCATTGACTGCAAGTCTAGGTGGGTTAGTTATAAGCTGGTTAGTTGGAATTAAATTACCCGGTTTAGAATACAACAATCAGAAAGTTGAAGCGGCATTTAGAAAAGAACTTGTTTATGGTGAAGATGATAGAAAAAATTATGTTAAACCACCCACAATACTAGAATTATTCACCGGAATTAAATTTAATTACCACAGACTATTTTTACATTATGGCTACTTCGATCTTTGGTTAATTATGTATAACCAATCAATGATTATAGTTCCTTATTTATTGATGGGTCCAGGCTTGTTTACTGGTGCAATGACATTAGGTATTTTAATACAAACTTCTAGTGCTTTTAGAGAGGTGCAAAGTAGTTTTTCTTTGTTTTTACAAAACTGGACTCGAATAACAGAGTTGAGATCTATCTATAAACGACTTAATGAATTTGAAAAAGCGATCAATTTTAATAAGCCCTTGAGAAAATCGAGAAAATCTGATGTAAGAGCCTAATGGAGCTCTATTTAAAACTTATAGATGTACTTTTTCCAGTTTTTTTTATTATTGGAATAGGTTATTACATTGGAAAAAAAGACCCTAAATTTAACACTAAATTTATAACAAATTTTGCAGGAACTATTGGTACTCCTGCAATGATTTTTTATACAATCACTACTACCGGAGTTACCTTAGAAATTTTCATAGAATATTTTATTTATGCTGTTATTATTTTAGGA
>CEUZ01057342.1_pt1 | contig 10314 bp, 9 predicted proteins | sample 361511 | NCBI WGS metagenome assembly CEUZ01 (sample SAMEA2622822, study PRJEB7988) | marine metagenome | biome: marine biome (ENVO:00000447); feature: surface water layer (ENVO:00002042); material: "saline water (ENVO:00002010), including plankton (ENVO:xxxxxxxx)" | depth 5 m | reverse complement strand
TGAGGCGGATGATTTCCCCGAACTAGTGCGCGCCCGAGAGATTGCCCCACAGATTACGGCGAATGCTATCAATTTTGAAAAGAATCGTTGCCTTTCGCAGGACGTCGTGAGGATGATGGTAAATGCTGGTTTTATACAAATGGCTATTCCGAAAGAATACGGAGGGACTGAAAGTCACCTTATCGAAATTTTTCGCGTAATTGAAGAAATTTCTTACGCAGATGCATCAACGGGCTGGTGTTTAATGAATTATCAAACCACGGCATTCGTCTCTGGAATGGTACGACCTACCTGGGCTAAAAAAATTTTTAATGGTCCGGAATTGGTGATTCCCGCTGGAGTGCTAGCGCCAACGGCGAAAGCGGAATTTATAGAAGGTGGAATCTTGGTAAATGGGCGTTGGAGTTTCGCTTCAGGATGTAACAACGCAAACTGGTTGTTGGGAACAGTTTTAATGGTGGATAGGAATGGTGAATCCTTACATGACTCGGCTGGAAAGGCGATTTTGTTGCTGCCATTTTTTTCGCGAGAACAATTTTCTATCATAGATAATTGGCACGTGTCGGGGTTGAGGGGTTCCGGTAGTCATGATGTCGAAGTAAGAGATGGTTTTGTACCAACAGATCGCTGGCTAACGCTCAGCGATCCTCTGTCAGTGGCAGGCACGCTTTTTAAGTTCCCTATAATCAGTACGTTTCCACCGGCAGTTGCGGCAGTTTCTATTGGCATCGCTCGTGCAGCGTTCGATTGCTTTATGGAACTCGCACCTAATAAGGTTCCGGTCGCGGGGACTATACCTATCAGCGAGTTTGGTTCTGTGCAAAGTGTTGTGGCAAAGGCGGAGGCATTGATCGATTCAGCTCGAAGTTATATTTACGAGGTGGTCGACTCTCTGTGGACGGATATTGAAAATGGTAAGGCCGCAACGATTGATGCGAGACGTCGAATTCGCCTTGCTGGTAGCCATGCCGCTTCATTAGCGGCGGATTCAGTTGATCTTCTTTATAACGCGGCTGGGTCTTCATCTATTGCGGAGACTTGTCCATTACAGCGCTATTTCAGAGACATCCATGTTACAACTCAACATCACCACGTACAGGGAGGGGAATTGGAGCGCATGGGGCGATTGCGATTAACGGGCAGTGTTGAAGGACTGGTTTAGCCGATAATGCTACGAGGTTGAGTAACCGCTAATGCATTCTGGCAATTGGCTTATTTTTTAAAGAAACACGTCTCCACCATTTGGTGAAATCGTTTGACCAACAATGTGTCGCGCCTCCTCAGATGCCAAGAAAACATAGGCGGGGGCAATATCGCCTACTTCAGCCAGTCGACCTTTCGGAATCGCCAGTCTTATAGTCTCTAGCATTTCTGGGGATACGCCCTTGAGTATGGGTGTTTGTGTAGCGCCAGGTGCTACACAATTAGCCGTGACATTTCTTTCGCCGATTTCGAGGGCGAGCGATCGTGTGAAACCGATGATTCCGGCTTTTGCAGTCGTATAGTGAGAGAGTCCAGGAGCACCCTTATACGCAAGTTGCGAGGCCGTGTTGATAATTCTTCCGTAGTTTTTCAGGTACATGTCCGGTAAGAAGGCTCGAGTGCAAAAAAAGACACCTCCCAGGTGAACCATGAGTAGCCGTTGCCATTGACTCGTTTCCATCTCCTCGATTAGGGAGGTGCTTGCGATTCCAGCATTGTTGACTAGAACGTCTACACGATCGAAATGCTCATATACCTTAGAGGCGAGGTGGTTTACTTCCTCCTCGTCAGAAACATCTGCTTGAATTGCAATTGCTTGACGTCCTATTCGTTGGACTTCCTCGCATATTTCCATTCCTGCATCGGCTTCATTTTTGGAAGGATAGTTGACTACGATGTCGGCGCCCTCTAAAGCGAAGGCGGTGACTACCTCGCGTCCAATTCCACTGCTTGATCCCGTTACGACCGCTACGCGGTTTTTTAGTTTGTTCATTCTTCTAACTGTAGTCGAAAAGTCTCGAGATGTGATAACGAGAAAGAGCTACGGTACACCCATGCTTAAACTTCCTTCTACTCCAATATCGCCCACTGAATTTATAGAAGAATGGCTTCCTAGGGCACTTGAGGTGTCCGCCCAAAGCGATGAGTTCCTTGATCTAGGTATTGAGTTCGGCGTGGTGCTTACAGGAGAGGGCGGCGGAGAATGGTTGATAACAGTCCAGAATCGAGAGGCGATTGTCGCTGCAGGTTCTAGAGACAGCGCCCTTTTTACGATAATCCAGAGTGTTGCCGATTGGCGTGGTGCCCTGTGGGAGGAGAAGGGTGGAGCCATTGGGAAGCAGGCTTCGCGGATGTTTCAACCTGGTGCTCAAAGGGACTGGAGGCCAGGAGAAATTGGTGGCCCTCCTGCTCCTGAGGCGCTTGAGGAAATTGGCAAACTTGACGGTCTAATCAGGGTTTGTGTAACAGAGGCCTCCGAAATCGACTGGGCGGTAGATTTTAAGGTCGGCCCTGGTCCGATTCCGGAAGAACCATCGGCAATTCTCGAAGTCACGGCGGAGGACGCGGAGGCGATGGAAAATGGAGATCTTGATCCGTTGGACGCATTTCTCGGTGGCAAAATGCTAGTGACAGGGGACATGGCTCTAGTGATGCAGATTCAGGCTATTCAGATGCAGGCGGCTCAGGGCGCTTTCTGAAAGCGAAAATGCAGGATTCTTCTACTCTTGCCCGAACGCCCTTTTCTGGGCGCTAGCCATTTGCTACCCAGAGAGTTCCGCTGGGGCGGTAGTTCAATTGGTTAGAGCACTGGCCTGTCACGCCAGAAGTTGCGGGTTCGAATCCCGTCCGCCCCGCCACTAGTCTCTCGATCGCTGAGGAATACGGTATTCAATCCGATTCTGATCTACTTCGCAAGGTCAACCAAATAGGCGATTCCCTTAGGGAGAAATATCAAATTTAGGATTCGACTCGCGGTATCACCTCATTTGAGAGTAACTCTAAAGATCTTTGAACCTGATCATTCGGTTGCCCAGGAAATTGCATGCGCAGAATAATATTGTCGATATTGGCCTCGTCACGATATCGGCGAATTTCGTTAGCACAGAATTCCGGATCACCAATTATGTGTCGGTTCTGTCGGAAATCGACCGATTCAAAGTAAGAGTCTTTTGGGTCGTCTACTAGGCGTTTTGAGCCGTCAGGTTTTCGATGATAAAAGGGTAGATGGGGAGGGCAGTAGACTTTTTGATAAATGTGTAAAAAATACGGCTTAACTTCTCTCCATGCTGTTTCTGAATTTTCAGCTACGTAAAATTCCCGAATTAGGGCACGAGGGTAATCTTCAACCTTTCGACCACCTTCAACCAACGCATCCTCGTAATCCTTAAACTCCCGGTTGGTTTCATCCAGATCGGTTATGAGAGATACCAGCAAGTGATGTCCGGAGTGACCGAGTTCTCGGCGTACAGTTGGACTCACCGCCCCAAGCCAAAGGGGGGGGTGCGGTTTTTGTACTGGCGTAGGCGCTAGCTTGGCATTTCTGACAGTGTAAAAATCCCCCGAGAAATCAAAGTGTTCTCCAGACCATGCGAGTTTCATGATTTCAAGTCCTTCGAGAGTCATTGCTTTGCGGTGTTTTATATCAATGCCAAAACCCTCGAATTCATGCTGGCGGTAGCCTCGACCGATGCCGAGTTCAAAGCGTCCTCCCGAAATTACATCCAAGACTGCAGTGTCCTCGGCAAGCTTAAGGGGATGGCCATAAAAAGGTAGAAGAACAACTCCTTGGCCGATTCGTATATTTCTTGTGCGCCCGGCAATAGCTGCAGCCGCGATCATGGGAGATGGGCAGTAACCGTCGTTCATAAAATGATGCTCCGTCAACCAGACCTGATGAAAGCCTAAATCATCTGCAATAGCGATTTGTTCTAGTCCTTCGTGGTAGAGTTGCTCTGGTGAAATTCCGAATTCTTTTGGTGCCTGAAAGCTGTAAAAAACAGAGTATTTCATTTGAATTCCTAGTGTTTTGATGCGGTATTGCTAAAAGGCGTTCTCTTGTGTGCGCATCTATTCGATGCTGGCTTGCCAAAGAGTTTTGAAAGTTATCATTGTTGGTCAGGACGTTCCTCTAGATATTTTGGAGAGAGCATCATTCCGAGAGGGGGAAGGTCGAGGAGCATTCGACCTCCGTCTTCGATGTGTTGAGCAGAGACCGTCACGTGTTGTTGCACGACTCGAACGTCTCTTACAATTCTCTCTAACGGCTCACCTTTAAAGTTAGAGGATGTGCCAGCAGCTTCGGCCACCTTCTGTATTGCTTCGACGCAAGACCGAGCAGCCGTTGAGCAGGCGACTTGAAATATTGCGCGCCATTTATCTTCGATATGTTCGGACTTGGTCACGATTTCCCATAGTTCTTCCACTAATTCGAAGACCAGTGCTCGAGCGCCACGCACCATAGCTTCAGCTTCAGCGATGGCTATTTGCGCGAATACACGATCTCGTAGTTTGACACTCCCGAACCGTGGCGTTTTTCCCAAGGCCAGCTCGGTAAATGCATTCAATCCCGCGCGAGCGATTCCTAGGCAAACACCAACTTTGTTGTATGCGAGTTTGACGCCAAGCGGTATTCGCTGTAGAGGAGTACGCGCTTCGATTACAACTTGGGAAGGAACGATAATTTTTTCTGCCGGGAACCAGTGATCCGTGATAGCAACATCGTGAGAACCGGAACCTCTCATGCCTGAAACATTCCAAGTGTCCAGGATCGAAAATTCATCTTTTTGGGCCACTATGAGTGAGGGCGGCTCGTTGAGCCTTTCGTTCCCTTGAAATTGTCTGACGAGTCCAGTGAATATGCTTGCGTTATGACAGCCGCTAACAAATTGCCAACGACCGTTGACGAGAAAGCCACCATTTTTTTGTCGCGCCTGACCCATCGCGGAAGTGGCTCCACACATGATTACATTAGGGTCATCAATTAGAGGCAGGTTCTTCCCCAAAAGAGGAGCTAGTTGCCCAAAAACTTCGATACCGATCATCAGGTTCCAACCTGCACTGCCATCGGCTAAAGAAACGGCCTCAATGACCTCGATCTGTGTGGCTGGGTCAGCATCCGCGCCATGTAGTTCTTTAGGTGCACCTAGGCGGTATAAGCCATTCGCGGCAAATTCAGCGGCGACTGTCTGTGGTAAGCGTCGTGACTCTTCAGCGCGATCAGCATTTTCTTTTATGAGCTGCTCCAAGCCTTTCGCGACGTCGACGTAATGGGGCTGCAGCCCTCTAATAGTGCTCACATTAAGTCGCTATGCCGTGGCACTCTGGCGCGCAGAAACAACTTCATGCCAACGCGTCAGATTCTTATGGGTCGGGTCGATTTTTATTTTGGATACTCTTCCAAAATCGATACCACAAAGAGCTGTGATGTCCGCAATGGTGAACTCTTCGCCGGCGACAAATTTCTTTTGACCTAATTCTTCGTCAAGCCAAGCCATTCGTTTTATAGCGACTCCCCTGCATGCTTCTCCGTATTCGGGAACTTGAGGAATGCGACCTTTAAAGAACTTGTGACTCTGTCGAAAAGTTTGGGCAATTGTGTGAAGGATTTCAGATTCCATCCGGCGATTCCACATCTCTACCTCGGCTCTTTCCTGACCAGTTCTTCCCATGAGTTGGGGTTCAGGTTGTAACTCTTCAAAATATCGACAGATTGCTACGCTTTCCGCTAGCCACGTTCCATCGTCTAGGACGAGGACTGGGACTCCACCCATTGGGTTTTGATCGATATACGGCGATTGCCGATTAACTCCAGCTCCGATATCGATTTCTTCCCTTTCTACTTCGATGCCTTTTTCAGCAAGGAATATCCGAACACGACGAGGATTAGGAGCAGCTGGGCTGTCAAGAAGTTTCACGCGAGGTCCTTTCATAGCAGTTTCTAGAAGTCACTAGTCTACCACCGCACGATCAGATTAACCGCAAGGCTTTTGTTGTGGGAGGTGTAGAGCGAAGATGTTTTTCTGCTTCTCATTAAAATAATTAGATAGATTAGACGTTTACTTTAATGGTCGATTCGAGGAATTTTGCTTGACCCGATAGAAATACCGTGGCTTCCTGTCCGAGTGTTTCACTGATCGATTGGAGGGAATATGTTCAAGACTTTTCGCTCGAGAGGCCTTGCTGCAGTTGTTTTGAGCTTCGCGATGACATCCTGTTTTAGTGGATCCGCTTTGTCGCCGGAAGAGACAGTACGGGGATACTTGACGGCCTTTCAGTCAGGTGATTTTGAGAAGGCATACTCCTTTGTTTCAAAGGGAATGGCTCGCGATAAAACAAAAGAAGAATGGGCTACAGAACAGCGGAATATGGTACTCAAAGCGGAGGCCCAGATTATCGAGTTTACGATTTACCCTGGAGTCACAGGTGAAGAATACGCTAGTGTTCCGAACGTTTTGCGCGCGAAGGATAAACTTTTCAATCAGACAGGCGCGTTAGAATACGAAGTATATGAACTTATCTTTACCGAAGAAAAGTGGGCGATCGACCATTCACGATTGTTGATCGGTAAAGAAGCGATTGCAGAAGTCTTTCCAGCCGATGTTGCAGAGTCCGCCCAGGAGTGACGGACTATGCAACATTTTGGCTTAGAGAGGTCGATCAAACATCGGCCTCTTTTGTGGTTTTAATGATGGCAGAGGCAACCTTGTAGGGGTCCGCATTAGATGCCGGCCTGCGGTCCTCTAGTCTTCCCTTCCATCCGTCATCGACGGTTCCGACGGGGATGCGTATTGAAGCTCCTCGATCCGATACCCCGAAGCTGAATTGATCTATTGCCTGTGTTTCATGGGCCCCGGTCAGGCGAAGGTTGTTATCGGCGCCGTAGATAGAGATATGCCTTTGAATATTTTTTCCGAACTCTTCACAGATTTTCGTAAAAACACCTTCCTGGCCTGAATTGCGCATCACGCTGTTGGAAAAATTGGCGTGCATGCCGGAGCCGTTCCAGTCCGTGTCGCCCATGGGCTTCGGGTGCCACTCTACTGCGTATCCGTGAGCTTCGGCAGTTCGTTCAAGGATATAACGAGCTATCCACGTTTCATCGCCAGCTCGCTTTGCACCTTTTGCGAAAACCTGAAACTCCCATTGACCGGCTGCGACTTCGGCATTAATGCCTTCCACATTTACGCCGGCCTCGAGGCAGAGATCAAGATGGTCCTCAACGCAAGCACGTCCGTAAGCGTTATTCGCTCCCACAGAGCAGTAGTAGGGCCCTTGGGGCCTTGGGTAACCTGCCACCGGGAAGCCCGGAGGTCGATCTGTCATGGGGTCCCAAAGAAAATATTCCTGTTCGAATCCGAACCAGAAGTCCTCATCGTCATCGTCTATGGTCGCTCTGCCGTTTGATTCATGGGGAGATCCATCGGCATTCAGGACTTCGGTCATGACGAGAAAGGAGTTTTTCCTGTCCGGGTCTGGAAAAAGAGCTACCGGTTTAAGGAGGCAATCGGAATCACTCCCGTCTGCCTGTTCGGTGGAACTTCCGTCAAAAGACCACATGGGGCAGTCTTCAAGGTTTCCGCCAAAATTGGATTCTACCCGTGTTTTACTACGAAGAGACTGCGTTGGCTTGTATCCGTCGAGCCATATGTATTCCAGCTTAGTTTTCATGGTTTGATGTGCTCCTCAAATTCCAAAAAGTTTATGTTTTCACTGCAAGGTTCGTGCCAGCTTTATTATGGTTTCTAACTAGGCCTCTCTGGAGATTTGCCTGCTTAACGGGCACGAAGTGCCTTAGAAAAAGGCAAAGGTCAACATTTTTTCCACCCTGAAAAGCACCAGAGCTTTTTCTTTCAGTCTGCTTTAAAGCTAAGCAAGCGCCAGTCAAACCCTTATTGCCGGGGTCCCCGGGTAGGCCCAGAAAGCTTGGCCGGCCAGTCTGGCAGGACCTATTACCTCGCTTCAAATATATGCCAAAGGCTTCGCCAGGTCTTTTAAGGAGTTTTTGACCTCATAAGTTCCCATTTTTTGGCAGTGCTTTGGCTTAGGACTCTTTTTGTTGTTTGGAGGGCGTAACCGTTCGAAGTGAACGAATAATCTGCCAGCAAGAGATTTCTCTATTGAAGGAGAACGTCTCAGGATCTTTTCCTGTCCTGTCGCGCCTTCTTGGAGCCCGATTTGCGGGTGAGTTCCAAGGCCTTTTTCGCGACCGCACGGGCAGCAGAGTCTAAATCAGAAAACCTTTCATCCTGAAGAAAAACCTTGGCGCTTTGGAGATGTTGCGCTTCGAACGACGTCTCTACCTTAGGGCGTAGGGAAAAAATGTGCCCGAGGTGGACCGCTGATGCTTTTGTGGTATTTGGCTTGGAGTTAGAAGCCGAACTGGATTCTTGTTCGTCCGGGGCCTGAGATTGCGTTGAAATAGGTTTCTTTGCTGTCATAGTTTCATTCTAGCCTTCTAAAGAAGATTCTCACGCCCGAGCGGGAGAGCTTAGACTCGCTTAAGATTGGAGCATGATGCGCCCCTTTCTCCTTCTCGCAGCATTGGCGATCTCGATTATGATCGTGGGAATTTGGCTATGGCCTTCTTCACGGCTTCCGAGCCCGATTACCGATATTCAAGATCGACTATTTGCTCCGCATACCGATGCCCCTCCTCCTTCAGTTCCTTTCAGGTCGCAAGACGTCGAGGTCGCCTGTGACGATCGATATTCTTCCTGGAGAGCGGCAAGGGAGATAGAAGGCGTACAAATTAAAGAATCACCCCTTTGCCGACCGGACTCTCCTGAGGAGATAGCCGCCTTTGTTAAGGGTACTAACGTAATTTCTCAGTCTGTTCTAATGAAGACGGCTCTTGGGCCGACTTCAGTGGTTAAGAGCAATGACAAGGATGGCGATGGAGATCCTGATGAAATTGTTATTCGTCTCGAAGCAATCGAGCTGAACGGTCGCTCGAATGATATGTTGGAGCCGTTCCCTATGTATGATGTTGCCCCCGGGATTAGGCCAACGTTTTGGGTATTTGCTCCTAAAACGCGTGGCATGGCGACTGAAAACTTTGAGAGTCTCCAAGCGAAATCACTCCTTAGGGCGCCCGCTCCCGTTATAAGAATCGAACAGGGGGATAGTCTAAAAGTCATCCTCGAGAATACGCATTATTTACCGCATACCATTCACTTTCACGGAGTAGACCATCCTTTTCTGACGCACTTAGGTGAAGGAAACGATGGTGTGCCGCAGGCTAGCGAGCTGCCGGTCATGCCAGGCGAAAGCAGGGCATACGAACTAACTCCTCGTCAGACGGGGACCATGTTTTATCACTGCCATGTTCAACCGAATGTGCACGTAATGATGGGTTTGCAGGGAATGCTTGTCGTTGAGGAGAATCGTCCTAATAACTGGTTACAAAGTCTTAATGTTGGTGCTGGTCACGTTAGGGCTCCCTCAAGGTCATCCAGAGCAAGATACGACAAAGAATATGATATGCATTACCAGGATATGGACGAGAGCCTTTCGCAGTTAGCACGATCGGCTAATGATCCGCGATTGATTGCTCAGGCCACTAATCGGACATACGATAGTACTGCACCCTCGGCGTTACCCGAGTTCTTCCTTTTAAATGGCCGTTCGTTTCCCTACACGCTGAGAGAATCGCTGATAGTTGTAGGTGAGAATCAGAAGGTGAAAATTCGTGTATTGAACGGAGGCTCCGAAGGTATTTCGTTACATACGCATGGCCACAAGGTTACTGTGACTCACGAAGATGGTGTTCAAGTTAAGGAAGCCCGGCAGTCGATTCGAGACGTGGTATGGATCGGTCCCGCTCAGCGGGCGGATCTGCTTTTACAAACAAAAAACGATGGATTGCATAGCTACGGTCCTGGGATCTGGTTAATCCATGACCATAAGCCGAAAGGGATAACTACTCGCGGAATCAATCCTGGCGGAAATATCAGTGCGATTGTATACGAGCAATTTCTCGGCTTGAATGCAATGCCCTTGGCGAGAGGTGTGAGTCTTCGACCTTTTTTCAACGAGGCTTACTACCGCAAAGAAATTCCGGTTTGGAGTGGATTAAAAGACGAGTTACTTCTTGGGCAAGTGAAGCCCTTGGCTCCTCGTTGGTTTGGGTTGTTGAGCCTGGCGTTAGCAATCGGGTTGATACTCGGTGGAATTGTGGCATTTGCTTCGCGCGGAGTAAGTAAAAAATGAATCTTTCTTTTAGAAAAGCCGCAACTCTATTTTTATCCGGAGGGATTTGGATTTTCTTTGCTTTCGCGGGTCACGGCATGGGAGACGGGTCATCCCACGCGGGTCACGACATGGGAGACGGGT
>CEUZ01270699.1_pt1 | contig 10329 bp, 9 predicted proteins | sample 361511 | NCBI WGS metagenome assembly CEUZ01 (sample SAMEA2622822, study PRJEB7988) | marine metagenome | biome: marine biome (ENVO:00000447); feature: surface water layer (ENVO:00002042); material: "saline water (ENVO:00002010), including plankton (ENVO:xxxxxxxx)" | depth 5 m | reverse complement strand
ATGTCATTCAAAATATCAGCTCTATCATAGAGTTTTAATAATGGCAGAAATTTATTTAAATCTTCATTATTAATTTCAATTTTTTTTACTTCTTTTTCTGCTAAAATAAATAGATCTTCATTTATAATAGGATCAGCTAATCTAAAAGATTTCATACCACTTTGTTTAAAACCCAAAAGATCTCCATATCCTCGTAATTTCATATCTTCTTCTGAAATTATAAATCCATCATTAGTATTTTTTAATATATTAATTCTCTTTTTTGCATTCTCGCTTAAAGTTGATTTAAATAGTAAAATACAAAAAGATTCTTTGTTTCCACGTCCAACCCTACCTCTTAATTGGTGCAATTGAGAGAGACCAAATTTATTAGCATTTTCAATTATAATTATATTTGCATTTGGAAAGTCAATTCCAACTTCTATTACAGTGGTAGACACTAGAATATCAATCTTTTTATTTAAAAAATCCAATAAAATTTTATTTTTTCTTTCATTGTCTAGAGATCCATGAAGCAACCCAATTCTATTTTTAAAAATTTTTTTTAATGTTTCAAATCTTTTCACAGAAGATTGATGATCTACCTTTTTTGACTCTTCTATTAATGGACAAACCCAAAAAACTTGATTATCATTTTTTATTTGATTTTTAATGAATTGTATAACTTCACTAATTTTACTTTCTAGTTTACTGTAAGTTTTAATTTCTTTTCTATTTTTAGGTTTATTTTTTATTATTGAAGTATCCATATCTCCAAAAACAGTCATAATCATAGTTCTTGGAATTGGTGTAGCAGACATAACAAGGACATCACAATCTTTTCCACCTTTGTCAGAAAGCTTTTTTCTTTGTTTGACGCCAAATTTATGTTGCTCATCAATTACAATTAATCCTAATTTATTAAATATTATTTTTTCTTGAAATAAAGAGTGAGTACCAATTATCAAATTAATTTTATTACTATTTAATTCATTCAAGATAAGTTTTCTATCAATATTTTGAGTTTTGCTTGTTAAAAGTTGAATATTAATATTTTTGTTAAATATTCTTTTTGCTAAATTATAGTGCTGTGATGCAAGTATTTCTGTAGGTGCCATAATGCAAGATTGATAGCCACTTGAAATAACATTAAGGCAAGATATTAAGGCTACTATTGTTTTTCCACTACCAACATCACCTTGTAATAATCTAAACATTTTTTGGTTCGATTTAAGATCAGAATTGATTTGATTTAATGCATTTTGTTGATCTTTTGTAAGATCAAAATCTATGTTTTTTTTAATTTCATTGAAAGGTTTATTATTAAATAATTTTTGATTTTTTTTTATTTTTTTTATTGTTTTTCTAATCTTAGAATTTATTAAAAAAGTTGAAATTATTTCATCAAAAATAAGTCTATTTAAATAATTTCCTTTTTTATTGATGTTTTTTGGATTGTGTAATTCTAAAATAGACTTTTTCCAAGAAATATAATTAAATTTTTTTAGTATATTATTGCTTAACCATTCATCTAAATCAGGAATATCTTCTAAAACTTGATTTATAATTTTATTATATTTTTTTTCATTTAATCCTTCAGTTAGGCTATAAGTAGAAAATACTTTTTTTACTGAGTTTATGTCGTTTGAAATATGCGTAGGATTTGTAATTTGATATTTTTTATTGTAATAACCAATTTTACCACTAATTATTGCTCTTGTATTTAATGGTAGTATTTTTCTAATATATCCCTCATAACTATTAAAAAATATACACTCTAATTTTCCAGTTTCATCCTCACAGATAACTTTGTTAGGTAAATTCCTTATTCTTGGAAAATTATATTTCTTTACATCAATGTTTATTGTTTGAATTTTTCCTATCTGTAATTCGTTTACTTTAACCAAATTAGATCTATCAATAAAATCTCTTGGTAAGCTCCAAAGAAGATCAAATATTGTGTTTATATTCTTTTTTTTAAACAATTTTGCTGTTTTATCACCGATACCTTTTATGTTATTGATATCAGATAATAAGTATTCATAATTGTTCATATTTTAATTATATAGCGATGTCACAAAATAAAGAAGATCTTAAAAATAAAATTATTTACAGAGCGTCATATAGGGGTACTAAAGAAATGGATATATTAATGTCTAGATTTGTTAATTCATTAATTGATAAATTAAAAACAGATGAACTAAAAGATTTAGATTTATTAGTAAATTTAGACGACATAAACCTTAAAAAAATAAAGAATAAAGAATCAATTAATAAAACTATTGATTCAAATTTAATAAAAAAATTTATAGATTTTGATTTTTAATGGCGGAGAGACTGGGATTCGAACCCAGGAAAGAGTTGCCCCTTTGCCAGTTTTCAAGACTGGTGCTTTCAACCGCTCAGCCATCTCTCCTTTGAGTATTTATTATAAGTATAATTATATATTTCAACAAAAAAAGAGTATATGAATTCCTTTTCTTACTTATGAAAATAAAACAATTTGATAAAGGTATTATATCAGCTTCTTTAGGATCATTTTGGTGGGGTTTCTTGGGGACTTTCTTTTTTAAATATATTAGTTTTGCGGGAACTTTAGAAGTCGTTATACATAGGTCTGTTTGGACTTGTTTAATTTTAATTATTACAACTCATTTCTTTAAAAAATGGAATTTATTTTTTGCTATTATTAAAGATAAAAAAAATTTATTTATATTATTAATTACTAGTATTTTGATATTTGCAAACTGGGGGACTTGGATTTATGCAATTGCTACTAACAGAATTATTGATGCTAGTTATGGATATTTTATTTTTCCAATTTTAAGTGTTTTTTTTGGTTATTTATTTTTAAATGAAAAATTAAATAAAAAAAGGATTTTATCAATAGCAATAATAATTGCTTCATCAATTTATTTAGCTTTTAATTTTAGTCAATTCCCTTGGGTTGGTTTAACCGTAGCTTTATTATGGTCAACTTATAACTTGCTAAGAAAAAAAATTAAAGTTGATACTGATATAGGTTTATTTATTGAAAGTTTGTTTATATTGCCATTTGCTTTAATTGCATTTTATTTAATTACTAAAAATAATTTTAATGACTTCTCACTATCTAATCCATCATTAATGTTATTACTGTTCCTTGCTGGCCCAATGACGGTGATTCCCTTATTTTTGTATGTTAGAGGAGTTGAGCTTTCGGGCCTTGGACCTGCTGCCATGACTTTTTTTATAGCTCCCACAGGTCAGTTTTTACTAGGATATTTTTACTATAATGAGCCATTTTCTACACACAAGTTCATAAGTTTTATTTTTATATGGTTTGCTGTATTTATTTACTTAAGAGATTTATATGAAAAAAAATAAAGTATTTTTTGTTATAATATTTTTTTTTAATATCAATTTATCTATTGCTGATGAACATAATTTCCAAAATTGGCTGAACAAATTTAATCAACTTGCTTTAGAAAAAGGAATATCAAAAAATACTATTGATTTAGTAATGCAGAACGCAAAATTTTTGCCAAAAGTTATCGAATATGACAGATATCAACCAGAATTTTATGAAGATACAAAAACATATATAGGCAAAAGAGCTTCTAGACTCAAGATCGAAAAGGGAAAAAAATTATACAATTCAAATAAAAATAAAATTTTAGATATAGATAAAAAATTTAATGTTGAAAAAGAACTTCTTTTAGCACTGATGGGTATTGAAACTAATTATGGAACCTATTTAGGTAAAATGGATATAATTTCTTCATTAGCAACATTAAGTTTTGATAAGCGTAGAAGTGAATTTTTTACTAATGAACTAATTACCATTCTTAAACTTATTGATAATAAGATAATTGATCACAATATATTATTTGGATCGTGGGCTGGTGCTTATGGAAATTTTCAATTTATGCCAACTACGATTGAAAATTACGCTATTGATTATAATAAAAATAATAAAATAGAACTAAGATCTCTTGATGATTCATTTGCTTCAGCAGCAAATTATTTAATTAAAATTGGCTGGAAAAGGAATAAACCATGCTTTATACCAATCGAATTGAACGATAAAATACCTGACAAATTTTTGAATACTTCAGCAAAGAAAATAATAAATAAGAGAAAATTAGTATTTTTTAAAAAATATATAAAGAATTCTGATAGTTTAAATATAAATGAAAATTCTATGTCGGCAATTATAACTCCTGATAAAGATATTGTAGAAAATGCAAATAGATTAAAGCCAGCTTTTTTGGTTTTTAATAATTATGAATTAATATTAAAATGGAACAGATCTTTACGATTTGCCTTAGCCGTATGTACGCTTAAAAATAATTTTTCAAATGAATTATAAATTTTTAATAATATTTACTTTTCTATTCTCTTGCACCGTCAAGGACGTGGATGTCAATATTAAAACTAATGAATCAATTATTCCTTACTCCAACTCTGGTTTTGGATTAATCTATAATATTGATCTAAAAAAAGAAAAAATAGTTTCTAAGAACCTTGACAATAGATCAATGATTATTTTTCAAAAAAGTTTAAAAAAAGACACATTTGTAAAAATTACAAATTTATTAAATAATAAATCTATAATAGTGTCAGTAGGGGAAGATGGTGATTATCCAGATTTTTATAATTCTGTAATTTCACAAAGAGTTTCCGAAGAATTGGAACTTGATGCAAAACAACCGTATATAAATATTAAAGAAATACTTGGTTCATCAACATTTATAGCAAATAAAGCAAAAACTTTTGAGGAAGAACGTACTGTTGCTGAGAAAGCTCCTGTTGATGATATAACAATAAAATCGATAGGAATATCTTCAAATAAAGAAAAATCTAAAAGTAAAATTAATGAATTTTCATATATAATTAAAATTGCTGATTTATATTTTCTTAATTCTGCTGAATTATTAAAGAAAAAAATTAAAAAAGATACAAATGTAAAAAAAATTAATATAGAAAAATTGACAAAAACAAAATATAGAGTTTATTTAGGACCCTTTAAAGACATAAAAGCGCTTAAAAAATCTTTTAATAATTTAAGTGATTTAAAATTTGAAAATTTGGAGATATTAAAATTATGAAAATAAAAATAATTATATTAAAATTTATTTTAGTATTATTTTTTTGCAGCAAGTCTTTTGCAACTTATGAAATAAAAGCAAGAACGGCTATATTGCAAGATTATCTATCTGGTGAGATATTATTTGAAAAAGATCCTGATCTATCAATTTATCCAGCATCCATGACAAAAATTATGACTTCAATAATTGCTTTCGAATTATTAAAAAAAGGTGATTTAAGTCTTGATGATAAATTTATTGTTTCGGAGAAAGCTTGGACGCTTTCAACGTCTGGTTACTCATCTATGTTTATAATGCCAAATGATCAAATAAGTGTAGAAAATTTATTAAGAGGAATAATAGTTGCCTCAGGTAATGATGCTTGCGTAACACTAGCCGAAGGTATAGCTGGATCAGAAGAAGAATTTGCTATTATGATGACTTCAAAAGCAAAAGAAATAGGTATGGAAAATACAAATTTTGCTAATGCTTCAGGAATTGTTGATAAGGACAATTATTCTACTGTCAAAGATATTTTAATTATGTCGAATTATTTAATTAAAAATTATCCTGAATTTTATAAAATGTTTAAAGAAAAAGAATTCACATGGGATAGAACTGGTGGAGATCCTATTACGCAAGGTAATAGAAATCCGTTATTATATAAAAAAATAGGAGCTGACGGTATAAAAACTGGTTATTTAGCTGCCGAAAAATATTCTCTAGCATCATCTATAGTTAGAAAAGAAAGAAGATTAATTGCTGTAGGGAGTGGTTTTGAAACAAAAAATTCAAGATCTAGAGAGTCATTGAGACTTTTAACTTATGGATTTACTAATTTCGATACAATTAAAATAACAAATAAAGATATTAAATTTACAGATTTAAATGTTTGGCATGGAACAAAAGACACTGTTGGATCTTATGTTAAAGAGGATATTTATAAAACTATACCCAAAGCTAGAAAAAAATTTCTCAAAGTATCAATAAATTATACAGGTCCTATTGTTGCACCAATTCAAAAAGATCAAGAAATAGGCACGCTTAAAATTTTTTATAAAGATGAATTAATAGATAAATATCCATTGTATGCCTTAGAGAATATTAAAAGACTGAATGTTTTCTCTAGGCTATTTAAATCAATTAATTATTTAATTTGGGGTGATGTCTAAATATCCTATTATTGCATTTGAGGGTATAGAAGGTTCTGGCAAAACAACTCATTTGGAAAATATATGCAAATATTTAAAAAGAAAAAAAATAAAATTTCTTAAAATCAGAGAACCTGGTGGATCAAAAAATTCTGAAAAAATAAGAAAATTAATTTTAGATAATAATTCAAATTTTAATAAGGTTACCGATTTATATTTATATTTAGCGGCAAGGAACGAAAATATAAATAATTTAATAATAAAAAATTATAGAAAAAAAATTATATTAATTGATAGGTTTATCGACTCCACAGTAGCTTACCAACATTATGGAATGAATATAAATTTAAAATTAATTAAACGTCTTAATGATTTTATTACAAAAAAAATTGAGCCTGACTTTACTTTCTTAAATATTGTAAATAGAAGAAATTTAAATTTTCGATTAAAGCAAAGAAAATCTAAAAATAGATATGATAAATTTTCTTATTCTTTTTATCAAAAAGTTCAAAATGGATTTTTAAAAATTTCAAAAAAAAAGAAAAATTATTTAATCATTAATTCTAACTTCGATTTAAATATTAACAAAAATATTGTTATAAAAAAAATAAAATATTTAATTAATATAAATGATTAGTTACCCACATAATACTTTAATAGGTTATAAAGAAATTTTTAATGAATTAATTAAGATATATAGTTCAAACTCATTGCCAAATAAAATTTTATTTTCTGGAAGAAAAGGTATAGGTAAATCAACATTTGCTTACCATCTTATTAATTATTTATTTTCTACTGACGAAGATTTTAAATATGATTTATTTGAAAATAAAATTAATTTATTGAATAAATCACATAAACTTTTGATCAGTGGGTCTCATCCAAATTTTTTTAAAATATCTTTAAATTCTGAAAAAAAATATATTGATATATCTCAAGTAAGAGAAATGATAAATTTTGCCAATAAATCCAGTTTTAATAATAAGGAAAAAATTATTTTAATAGATGATTGTGAGTATTTAAATAAAAACTCTTCAAATGCTTTATTGAAAATTATTGAAGAACCTCAAAACAATTTATTATTTTTGTTAATACATGATAACCAAAAAAAAATTGAAAGCACACTAAAATCGAGGTGTGTAGAATTTAAATTTAACATAAATGAAAATACTACAAAAGAAATAGTAAATTCTGTTATGAATGAAGATATATTTGACAAAATTTCAGCTGATTTTATTAATTATTCTAATACACCTTTAAACTATATAAATTTTATTAATATTTGTAATTCATTTAATTTAGATTACCAAAATATAACAATAGAAGATTTTGTTTCGTTTATATTTAATAACAAGTCAAATTTAAAAAAAATATTATCAAATGATGATATTAAGTTTTACTTAGAATTATATTTTCTGAAATCAAAATTATTAAGTAAAAATGAAAATTTATTTAATTTATTTTCATATTTTAACAAAAAGTATAAATTTATAAATAAATTTAATCTGGATTTTGATACATACTTGATAGAATTTAAATCAAAAATGATAAATGAATAAACATTTTTATATAACAACTCCCATATACTACCCATCAGCTAAACCTCATATGGGTCATGCTTATTCAAGTATCATTGCTGATTTTTTTGCAAGAATAAAAAAAATTCAGGGATATAAAGTATTTTTTTTAACTGGAACAGATGAACACGGTCAAAAAATACAAAGAGCAGCGGAAAAAAGTGGAATGCAGCCTTTAGAATTTTGCGATGAAATTAGTAAAACTTTTAGAGATCTTTCAAAAACACTAAATTTATCAAATAATGATTTTATCAGAACTACTGAAAATAGACATTCAAAATCTGTAATTAATCTGTGGAAAATTTTAGAAGAAAGGGAAGAAATTTATCTTTCTAAATATTCTGGATGGTATTCTGTTTCAGATGAAGCATTTTATTCAGAAGATGAAATAATTGAAATAGATGGAAAAAAGAAATCAAAAATTTCAAATTCTTTAGTTGAATGGGTTGAAGAAGAATCTTATTTTTTTAAACTTTCTAAGTGGCAAAATCCCTTACTTAAATTCTATTCTGACAATCCAAAATTTATTCTACCAGATTCTAGAAGAAACGAAGTATTAAGCTTTGTTAATAGTGGATTGAAAGATTTATCAGTTAGTAGAAAATCTTTTTCATGGGGAATAAAAGTACCATCTAATAAAGATCATGTTATTTATGTATGGTTAGATGCACTAACTAATTATATTAGTGCTTTAAATTACCCTGACGTAAAGGATAATCTTTACAAAGATTTTTGGCCTGCTGACATACATATTATTGGTAAAGATATATTAAGATTTCATGCGGTTTATTGGCCTGCATTTTTACTTGCCGCTGATATTAAACCTCCCAAAAGAGTATATGGACATGGATGGATTCTTTCTGGTGAGGAAAAAATGTCTAAGTCAAAAGGTAATATTTTAGACCCATTAGAAATTATTGATAAGTATGGTTTAGATCCATTAAGATATTATTTGATCAAAGAAGTTTCTTTTGGAAATGATGGAAATATATCTAAGGAAAAATTAGAAAATTGTATAAATAGCGATTTAGCAAATAATTATGGTAATTTGTGCCAGAGAGTTATTTCTTTTTCTGAAAAAAATACGAATCTTGAAGTGCCAAATAAAGATGTGTTTAATAAAGATGATATAAACATATTAAATAATTATACGCTGAATTTTGAAAATTTAATTAATCAAATTGATAATCAAAATATTAATCTTTATGTAAATTTTGTTTTAGAACAACTTTTTGCTGCTAATAAATATTTCAATGATCAAGAACCCTGGAAAAAGAAAAAAGATGTTAAAAGACTTAATACAATTGTATATGTTTCACTAGAACTAATTAGAAAAATTACAATAATGCTTTATCCGATAATGCCCGAAACAACATTAAAAGTTTTAAAAATTTTTAACATCTCGGAAAATCAAATAGACTTTAATTCAATTAAAAATAATGAATTTTTAAAAGAAAATACAAAAATTAAAAAATTAGAAATTTTATTTAAAAAAGTTATTTAATATGATTGATTCTCACTGCCATTTAGATCACGAACCAATTTCCTCTAAGATAAACGAAATAATCAGCAGATCCAAAGATGTGGGAATTGAAAAACTGTTAACAATCTCCACTACAAGCAAAGGATTTAAAAATATATTAAATATTTTAAATATTGATCCAATTATATTTGGAACTTATGGCATTCATCCACATGAAACTAAAAATGATATTGTCAGTAAAAATGATATTATTAAAAAAATCAATTCAAATAAAAAAATAATTGGAGTAGGTGAGTCTGGTCTTGATTTCTTTTACAATAATAGTGATAAAGACTCTCAATTAAAAAGTTTTAAAAGTCATATTGAGGCTTCTATCGAATTAGATATTCCTATCATAGTACATTCAAGAAGCGCCGAAAAAGAGACTTACGATGTTTTAAATGATTATAAAAATACAAATTTAAAGATTCTTATGCATTGCTTTACTGGATCTTCTGAATTTGCTGATAAATTATTGAATTTAAATACATATTTTTCTGCAAGTGGTATAATTACTTTTAATAACTCGGTAAATTTACAAAATACTTTTAAAAAAATTCCCCTAGATAGAGTTCTAATTGAAACTGATAGCCCATTTTTAGCTCCTGTACCAATGAGAGGAAAAAGTAATGAACCAAGTTTTATAAAGTTTACTTTAGAAAAACTAGCAGATATAAAACAAATAACCAATAAACAACTAGACACAATAACTACAAATAACTTTAACAATTTATTTTTTAATGAGTATTAAATTTACCATTTTAGGATGTGGATATTCAATGGGTGTTCCTAGAATCGATGGATATTTTGGTAGATGTAATCCAAAAAATAAAAAAAATTATAGAACTAGATGTTCGGCATTAATTACATCATCAAAATATAATATTTTAATTGATACTTCGCCTGATATAAAATCTCAATTAATTAAAAATAATATTAAAAAAATTGATAAAGTATTTTATACACATGCTCATGCCGATCAAACACACGGTATTAATGATTTAAGAGTTTTTTATTTAAAAAATAAAAAA
>CEUZ01098652.1_pt1 | contig 10329 bp, 7 predicted proteins | sample 361511 | NCBI WGS metagenome assembly CEUZ01 (sample SAMEA2622822, study PRJEB7988) | marine metagenome | biome: marine biome (ENVO:00000447); feature: surface water layer (ENVO:00002042); material: "saline water (ENVO:00002010), including plankton (ENVO:xxxxxxxx)" | depth 5 m | reverse complement strand
CCAATTACTGGCTTGCGTAGCCCTACAATGTTTTTAAGTAAGCCAGGTTTTGAAAAGGAGGCAGGATCTTCATTATTAAGGGGATATTTTACTTATTTTGATGATTTGGAAGTTAGAATTCCAGAGTTAAATGAGAAAAAAAGCTTAGCTGGGCAATTTGTTGATACTGATAGAATTAATGTATTCGTATCGCAAGATGTTGCAAATGAGTTTGATATTCATATTGGTGATCAATTTTCTGTAATATTACCAACAAGTGCCAATAAGGAATATGTAGAGGTAAGAGTAGTTGATTTTTTCTCTATGCCTAAGGAAGATACAGAATTTTTTAAGTTTCAACAAAAATTCATATATTCAGATATTAGTGATAGTTTTCAAACTATTCCATTTTTAATATTGGAAACTGATACGGTTGATTTTTTGGGTAATAAATTACCATCTATGGGAAGTCATCATGGGGTTGCCGTAGAAATAGATTTAACAAAAATAACACCAGATAATTTTTATCAAATAAAAGAAAATTTAAGAATAAACCGTTTAGTTTTAGGCAGTACTTTAAAACAGTATGATCAGACATCTAATTTAGATCTTGCACTAACTGATTACGAGCAACAAGTATTATTAAAGAAAACTCCTATATTGTTAGTGATGTTTACTATTGGTGTGGTGATTCTTTATTGTGTAGGTATATTTTCCGTTGTCTTAGCTCAAGAACGTCAAATAGATATTACTAGGATGTTTGCACGTGGAGCTACATATATTCAAATACTAAAAACACCTACAATTGAAGCATTTTTAATTTCGTTTATACTCGTATGTTTTGCTCCGTGGCTTGCTGCATTTCTTGTTAGTATTTTTGGCTATTTTGCTATAGGATCCGGTGTATATTCGACAGGACTAATTTTTATTTGGCCATCTCTAGACATTTTTGTTTTAAGTTTACTTGGTGCTCTAATCAGTTTTGTTACCTTGGAACTACCTTTAATTAGTATTTTGAGAACTGAATTCCATTCAAAATTAAGTGGAGTCCCTGTATTACAACATAAGAATTTTTTTCAACGGTATTATATAGATTTAATATTATTGATAATTTCAGTAGTGATACTTTTCCAGTTATTAGGTGAAGATTCTATTTTAGTAAAGGGGCTAGTTAATAATAGTCTTTTTCAGCAGTTATCTTTCTTATTACCTGTTTTAATGTTATTAGTTAGTTTAATAATTATATTGAGAGGATTGCCCCTTTTATTTAATTTATTACTTTTTATTGTTTCAAAAACATCATCGACTTCAATTTTTCTGTCTATGTGTGAGATGGCGAGAACTTCATTGTTAAGAACAAGAATAGTAACTCTTTTGGTAATACTTACGAGCGTTGCTGTTTTTGTTGGGGGATTTGCTCAAACCATTAATCAAAGTATGATGGATCAAGCTTTATATTCTTCAGGTGCAGATATTAGATTAGAAAATTTGAGAAATACCACGTTAGGAGCACAGCATTCTCCTATGGGACGTCAATATAGGAAAATTGAAAGGAGGCAAGTGAGACCTAGTAGAATTTTTCAAGAATCAGTACGGATGCAATATGAAGAAATTATAGATGTTGGTTCCTTTAGTTTAGGTTTAAGAGAGAAAGCATTTGATTTATCAACTTATTATGTTCGTGATTTTGAACTTTTGGCAGTTGATACAGATATAATTAAGGATATTGCATGGATCAGATCAGATTTTGCGAATGGTTCAATTCTTGATTTAATTGACTCTTTGAGCTTAGATACGATACCCAATGGTATAGTTTTGCCAGAAAATATGCAGTATTTGGTAGTAGATCTTAAACCTCAGCGTTCACGTCCCAATGTATTTGTTTCTGTGTTGTTAAGGAATTCAAATGGCAGGTATATTGGGTATAATTTGGGTTCTTTGGTTAATCCGGATGGATTGGTGAGTAGAGTAAGAATTAGGCGAAATGATGAGTTATGGGGTGAAGGAGGCCCCCCTTCATTAATTGCTTTAAGAATATATTCCAGAAACACTGATGTTTTATTCGATGGAGGCTCAATTCTTTTAAATGGAATTTGGACTGTTAATGGTGAAGGCGAAAAATTGGTGGTTTTAGATGAAAATAACAGTGATAATATCGCAGTATTGAAATCAAGTCCTGATGCTGGTGGCGATAGTATTATTAATGATTTTGAATCAGGAGGTATTATCTTTTCATGGGGACCTGGTTCTTCATTTGTTCCACGTGGTATATCAACTACTAGTTTCAATACTCCCGTAGGAGTATTAGCTAGTGAAGAGTTTTTATTAGAGAATGATAAGGAAATTGGTGATGTTTTTGAAATCTCAATAAAAAGACAAAATGTACCTGTGTCTATAGTAGGAGAGGTTGATTTTTTCCCTACAATGATTGGGAAGAAACCGAAATATTTAGTATCAGATTTGAAGCATATTTTATATTATGCAAATGTGAGTAACATCATAGCAGATGCACAGGCTGAAATAGAACCAAATGAAGTGTGGATTTCTACAGGTGCTAGTGAAATAAATAAGCAACAATTGCTAGCTAATTTGTTAAATGTTGTTAATTATACTCCTGGCAGGATTATCGATAGAGATAAATTGGTAAATCAGTTTGCTATTGATCCTTTTATTTATATAGGATGGGATTTAAATTTAAAATTTATTTTTATTGGTGTTTTATTTTTAGTCATGGTTGGGTTGTTAACTTTTGCTTATGTAATATTTAAGAATTATCTGTATCAAATGGCAGTGTTATTAGCATTAGGGTGTTCTGTTAGACAAGTAGCTAGTATTTTCATTTTACAAATTAGTGTTTTATCCGTGATTGGAGTTTTTATAGGTACGTGGATAGGGTATTATATGTCAAAAACAATTATTCCATATTTTGTATTCGATAATCTGGGTAATCATGTAGTGCCTACAACAATGTTTTCGATGGACTGGAGCTTAGTAGGTATCCTGTACTGTGCGATTTTGTTAGTGTTAATTATAATTAATTTTGTAGTATTTATAGGTTCAAGAATTAATATTCAAAGTCATTTAAGAATTCGAGGGTAATGTGACTGATCAAAATAGAGATATTTTATGTGAAGATTTATTTAAAATTTATCGAGCATCAGGTATAGATGTTGTAGCATTACGAGGTCTAGATTTAACCATTAATTCAGGAGAAATGATTGGAGTTGTTGGTGCTAGTGGTAGTGGGAAATCAACTTTTTTAAATATGTTAGCAGGTTTTGATAAACCTTCCGCTGGATTGATTAAAGTATTTGGATTTAATCTTAATGAAATGAAACAGACAGAGATTCAAAAATACAGGAGATCACAAATTGGATTTGTGTGGCAAGAATCAATGTGGAATCTTTTTCCATATCTCTCGGTGATTGAGAATGTAATGTTGCCGATGAATTTAATGGATGACACTAATCTTAAGAAAAAAAAGAAAGCTGAACAATTATTGGATTTAGTTGGGATAAGAACAGATCAATTTAATAATAATTCAAAGCAGTTATCAGGTGGGGAGTTACAGCGTATTGCGATCGCTATTGCACTTGCTAATGATCCTGCTTTGTTATTAGCTGATGAACCTACAGGACAATTAGATTCATTGTCAGCAAGCAATGTATTTGATTGTTTGAAGACTGTTAATAAACAAAAGGGGACTACTGTTGTCATTGTGACACATGATCCTGGCATATCAGTTTTTGTTGATCGTTCCATTTTAATTCGAGATGGTAGGGCTTGTGTTGAAATTATTAAAGATAATGAGTTTGTTTTAGTTGATCATAATAATATGCTCCAGATTCCTGAAAAATATATGAAATCAAAAAAACTTGAAGGTCGTGTTCGTATGGATTTGAGTGATGGAGATTTGTTGATTTCATCTGTGGAGAAAATATTGAAATGAATGAACTTATGGTTAAAATGGAAAATGTTAGCAAGGTTTATAGTAGTTCCTCAGGAGATGTTATTGCACTAAATAATATTAATCTTGATGTTCATGTTGGTGAATTAGTTGCTATAGTAGGTAAATCAGGTTCGGGGAAAACCACTTTATTAAATATTATTTCTGGTTTAGATCAACCAACTGCTGGAACTATCACCTTAGATGGTGTAAATTTATCTAAAATTACTAATCGAGAAGCCTTATCTATTCGAAGAAACAAAATCGGAATTGTTTTTCAGACATTTGGATTATTATCTTTACTTTCTGCGTATGAGAACGTGGAATTACAACTACGAATCGCTGGTATTAAATATCCTGAAAGAGATGGTTATACTAAAGATGCTTTGGAGCAGGTTGGTTTAGGTTCAAGGATAACCCATAGGCCAGATGAATTATCAGGTGGAGAACAACAGAGAGTTGCGATTGCTCGAGCAATCGCAAAGAAACCAAAGATACTTTTTGTTGATGAACCAACAAGTCATTTAGATTCACGTAATACACGAATAATATGTGATTTATTTCGTAAATTGTCTAGGCAAGATAATATGACTCTCGTAATGGTTACTCATGATCAACCTTTAATTGATATAGCGGATAGTACAAAAATATTAAAAGATGGTATTTTTTCATAATAATGATAAATACTTATTTTGTACGACTTGTATAAGAGAAATTGACAATACCACATATATAGTATTTACAGATTTGTGTATATTTCATCACATTTAAAAGTTTGTTTCATGTCTAGTAATGATTTAATGTGATTGGTCAGGGTTTCTTCATTAATTCTTCCTGTAGTTTGATGTGTGATATATCCACAATGATCAATAACCAATGTTAGAGGTATGGATATGATTCCATAATCAACTGTAGTAATTCCTTCCTTATCTATTAATATTGTGTAATTAATGTCATATTTTTTGATATGATCGAGAGTTTCTTTTAGAGTACTTCTCATTGTAGGGACTTCTATTCCTAGAAAAATTACGTCATTCCCCTTAAAAGTTAAAGAAGTTTGTTGTAACAGAGGTGCTTCTATTCTACATTCGATACAATTTGGATTCCAAAAATTTAAAATTATTATTTTTCCTTCATAGTTTGAGAGGGGGATTTTAGTTTCCCCAAGTGTCATTAATGAGAATGATGGAGCTTTTTCACCGATTAATGAATTTGAAGTAGTTAGCTGGGATAATTCTTTTGCCGATAACCCTTTTCCTAATAAAAATAGGAAAAGGGTTATCGAGACTAATACTATTAATGTAGATATTATTTTATTTCTAGCAGTCATTTTTTTGAATTACTATTCAGAAATGCCAATTAATTTAGCCGATACAATTAATCGGTGGTCATATATTAGAGGTGGTACACAAGTTACTAAGACAATTTCTCTATCAGAAGTTCGATTTTCAATTAAAAGTTTTTCTTGAGGGATGACTTCGGTTTTATATATTTGATACAGATATTTTGTTGCTTCAGTTTCTAAGAATATGTATATAGGATATTTTGTTGATAATAATCTAGGTAGTTCTGGTAAGCGGTTGAAAACATTTCCTTCATTTCGAATTAAACTTTGTAAGTGCCCGAAGTACCATCCAGTACCAATTTCATTTGGTTTAGAAGTAGTTGGGATATAACCAACTATCCATTTAGGGTTTTCCCATTGGTAAGAATCTCCCTTTTTAATAATATTTAAATTGTTGATTTCTGAGTTGACTAAAATAGTAGGTATACGAATTTTCGTAGGGTTACTATTGGCAATAATTTTTGTTTCTGACTCAATAGATTTATAAGAAGAAGCCTCTTTAATAGAATCTTGAATGTAAGATAAAGTTATTTGATCAACAAGTTTTGGGGATTCTAGAGAAGACAATACTTGATCATTTTTTGAGGATTGATTTTCTGGGACAGTTTTAATTGGCACCTTATCCTTAACTGAAATGACTGATTTTTCGACGGTAGGTGTTGGTGCAATATCGATATTGGAATTATTAGTGGAACTATTGGTGGAGGTATTATTGATTGAATTTGATGATTGCTTCAATTCTTTGGGTTTAGTTAGAGGAGGTACAGGTGTTTTATGGATAATGCTTGGTAAGGGAGTAGCAATTATAGAAGTTGTAGGTGTAGGAAGTATAGTTTCGACGTCTGTGTTTTTAGGAGGAATTGATTGTGGAATTGGAGTAACCACTTTTGTTATTGTAGTAGGTGTAGAAGTTGTAGGTGTTTTATATAAATTTGTCTCGAGATTAGTTATATCTGAACTGTCATCTTTTTCAATTTCAACACTCTTAATAGTTCTATCATTGAATACAGTATCAGTAATTTCAACATTTAAGTTGTCTAGATTTGAATGACTGACAAAAGAATAAGTGTAGTAGGCTAATGGTATTATTAACAAAACTAGCCCAATTCCAATTAAAGTAAGACTCCATATACGTTTATTAAACATTGTGGGTGTTTTAGAGCATTTTATGTTTTAAATTTTAATGAAATTTCAGAACCGACTACTGTAACAGGTTTTTTATCTGTGTTTTTGGTACGGTTTAAATTCAATTCAATCTTATTATTCCCTGTTTTAAGCAGAGTTTCTTTAATAGGAAAATGTATACTGTCACCAACAACAACAACTGTATCGATTTCTGTAGGGTAACTCATCCAAAATAAACCTGCTGATCCTAATCTTTCATATGATCCAAAAGTGGTAATTGCTGTTTTTTGTTCAAGAGTTTCCCCATTGATTTTAACTAGAATTTGGTCATCTTTTTTTAAGTTTTCTAAGCGTAGAGTTAGAGAGGCCTCTTTTAAATTAGTTTTAGAGGGAGTGTCTAAATGTTGATCTGATATGTCAATATTTAATTCAGGACCTATTTCAACATATTCAGGATGTAAATTTATTGGTAGTTGAGTTTGGGGGCTAGCATATCTAAAAGCACAACCTATACTCCCACATGGAACAAGTGGTCCGGTAGGTGCTAATTCATATCTTTTATCAAGTTTTGATAAAACTTCAAGATTTGTTAATTCATTAAATGTTTTATCATTCCATTCAGGTGACATAGTATAGAAATTGTAAAGGTATACACCTGCAGCACCTGCATTTAACCATCTATATGCTAAAGCTCTTAATGTAAGCGGGTCTGCTTGGCGAGTCATTTCAATACATCCATATATTAGGCAATTAGTACCTTTTGTAGCTTTAACGAATTCTTCAACAGGTGTATCAAACGGAATAAAACCTATTCCTGCAATTACTATATCTACTAATTCTTCCTTAATCCATCTTCGAACATCTAAACCAAGTCTCTCAGAGTCATCTAGGGTAGGAGGAACACGAACAGCTAATTTTAAATCACGGTTTTTTTCTTTCCCAGTCTGTATTAATCGAGATTTTACTTCACGAATTAATTCAGTCATTAAATAACGATTACTGTATGCTTCTTCTGTTCTGAACATTGCAGGGTGTCTACAAAAATCTAATTCAACTCCATCAACATCAAATTTCTGGAATGTTTCAGTGATCATATCAATCATATATGATCGTACTTCTGGGTATGCAAAATCTTTACCTGTTCTAATTCCATACTCTATAGTACCTTCAACAATTTCTTCTCCAGGTCTACCAATGAGTAATTCAGGATGGTTTCTACGAAAGTTACCATATGCTACATGATCAATATCAATTGGATAATGACTATTCATTCGAACACGAGGGAAGAAAGGAATATTGTTTTCTTTACATATTTTAGATATTGCCGTTAAAGGTCCACCGCATTCTTTAATAAGGGATGTGAGATTTCTTTTTATAGCATCGCATACTCCAGGTGTTCCATGATGCACAAATGAAGGAAGTTTTTCATCAAACATATCGTAGTCATCACCAAATCTTTCACCTATTTCAGTTTCGTAATGCCAAACTTCATGATCACCAACAGACCACCAGAATGCCCCATTTTTACCTGCGAAATTACTAACAATATATTCTTCGAAATCTTTGTATGTAACTACTGGAGCTGACCTACTAAGGAGCCAGGCATCATCTGTGAATATCATTTGAGGATGTTTTGTATTTTTCATAATAATTCCTTCATTATAATTTATTAAGCTGATTTTCCATTGTTTCATTGATTATATTATTTGTTAATGTAAAAGACGAGGCTTTTTCATAAGCATTAGCAAGTTTAAAAAGAGTTTTTTCTGAAAGATAGTTGCCAATAAATTGTATGCCGAAAGGCAAATTGTTGTGAAAACCTCCTGGTATAGATATAGCTGGTATACCAGCTATATTTGCAGGTTGAGTAAATATATCATTCATATACATGTCAAGTGGATTAGTAATTTTGCTTCCAATTGGAAATGCTACTGAAGGAGAAGTTGGTGCAATAATTACATCACATGTATCAAATGTTTGTTTGAATTCTTCAATAATCAGAGTACGAACTTTTTGGGCTTTTAAATAATATTGGTCAAAAAACCCAGTAGATAGAGCATATGTTCCTAATAATATACGGCGCTTAACTTCAGGACCAAACCCTTCTCCTTTGGTATTTTCAATTGTTTCCCAAATATCTTTAGTATCAGAAGCAACATATCCATATTTTATTCCATCATATCTAGATAGATTTGAAGATGCTTCTGAATTAGCTATTAGGTAGTAGACAGGTAATGCTTGCTCAGTCAGGGGTAAAGAAATTTCTTTTAATGTTACTCCAATATCTTTTAATGTCTCAATGACAGTTTTTAAAGATGATTTAAATTTTGGTTCAATATTTTGTTCCCAATATTCAGTTGGAATACCTATCTGGATTTCACTTAAATCCTCGTTAATAGAATCTAAATAATTTGTTAAATAATTAGTTGTAATTGATGTTGCATCATGTGGATCATTTCCAGCTATAGCTTCTAACACTAGAGCGTTGTCTGCTACTGTTCTTGTTAGTGGTCCAATTTGATCTAATGAACTAGCAAATGCAATTAATCCATAGCGACTAACTAGACCATACGTAGGTTTTAAACCAACAATTCCACAGAAAGCAGCTGGCTGTCTAATACTTCCACCTGTATCTGACCCTAATGCAAACATACATTCTCCAGATGCAACAGCTGCAGCACCACCACCGCTACTTCCACCGGGTACTAAGTTAAAATCCCATGGGTTTTTGGTCTGCTTAATTGCTGAATTTTCAGTGGATGATCCCATTGCAAATTCATCTAGATTACCTTTTCCAACTAAAACAGCTCCCTGATCATAAATTTTGTTAGTAACTGTAGCATTATATGGGGGGATAAAATTCTTTAAAATTTTTGAGGCACATGTAGTAGGTATTTCTGTAGTACACATGTTATCTTTTAGCTGGAATGGAATTCCAGTTAGTGGATAACTGGATCCAGAAGAAATTAATTGATCTGCTTTTTTAGCTTGTTTTAATGCTAAATCTTCATCAAAAGAAATAAATGCACCAATTACAGGATCTATCTTTTTTATTCTGTCAATAGTCGATTGAGTTAATTCAACAGAAGAAATCTCTCTTTTATCTAAGAGTTTTCGTGCTTCTAAAATTGTTAATTTCGTTAAATTCATATTCTTATAAGTAGTAGTATTATTCTATGATTCGTTTTACTTGAATCATATCTCCATTTCTATTTGGGGCATTTGATAAAATATCTTCTCTATTGGTTGGGGAATGGGTGGATATGTCTTTTCGTAATGTAGTTTTAGTTTCAACTACGTGTCCAGTTGGGGATATATTTTCAGTATTTACTTTTTCAAGCATACTAAAATAATCTAGTATCTGAGATAATTCAACTCTTAAGACTTCAATTTCATCAGTTGTTAATGAAATCTTAGAGAGTTTTGCTATATATTTTACTTCATCAGTTGTTAATTTCATTAATTATTCTAGGCCTCCTATTTTAAGTTATTGCATAGCCTGAGATAGATCCAGTAGACTGACCATTTTTTAAAGCGATTGTACCGTTTACTATTACATGGTCTATTCCTATTGGGAATTGGCGAGGACTATCATAAGTCGCTGTATCTATTATACTATCAGGATTAAATATCACTATATCAGCAAAAAACCCTTCTTGTATTTTTCCTCTTTTAGATAATTGAAATCTCTCAGCTGGGAATCCAGTCATTTTGTGAATCATACTTTCTAGGCTAATTGAATTGAATTCACGTCTTAATCTTCCTAAAAATCTTGGGAAAGCTCCAAATGATCTAGGATGCGACATAGAGCCAGCTGCAGTAATATCGCTGCATACCATATAATCATCACGCGAAAGAAGTTTTATTGAATCTTCACTGATTAAGTGACAAGTTTTCGGATTGTTGGGAGGAAGCATAACATATCCAACTTCAA
>CEUZ01126867.1_pt1 | contig 10330 bp, 11 predicted proteins | sample 361511 | NCBI WGS metagenome assembly CEUZ01 (sample SAMEA2622822, study PRJEB7988) | marine metagenome | biome: marine biome (ENVO:00000447); feature: surface water layer (ENVO:00002042); material: "saline water (ENVO:00002010), including plankton (ENVO:xxxxxxxx)" | depth 5 m | reverse complement strand
TTTTATAAGTAAAATTATTAAATTCAATAAAAAAATAGTATAAGAATCTTTCATTTCTATTAATTATGAATACAAAAGAATTTAAAAATGGAGTTATATCAGCAACAGTTGGATCTCTATGGTGGGGAATCTTGGGAACCTACTTTTTTCAGTTTATTACTTTTGCTGGTACTTTGGAAGTTGTAGTTCATAGAGTTATTTGGACAAGTTTTATTTTACTTATAACAACAGTAATATTTAAAAAATTACACTTAGTAAAAGATAATATAATTAATAAAAAAAACTTTTTTATTTTATTAATAACAAGTTTTTTAATATTTGGTAATTGGACTGCATGGATATATGCTGTTGCTACTAATAGAATAATAGATGCTAGCTATGGTTATTTTATATTTCCAATATTAACTGTATTTTTCGATTATTTATTTTTAAAAGAAAAATTAAATAAAAAAAGAATTTTATCAATTTTAATAGTAATAGGTTCTTCAATCTATTTAGCTTTAAATTTATCAATTTTTCCTTGGATAGGTTTATTAGTGGCAATATTGTGGGCAACATATACTCTTTTAAGAAAATTAATAATCGTAGATACTGATATCGGATTATTTATTGAGAGTCTTTTTATCTTACCAATCGCAATTATTGTTTTTTATTTAATTTTTCAAAAAGGGATGAACGATTTTTCTCTATCTAATCCAAAAGTAATGTTTTATTTATTTATTGCAGGACCCATGACAGTGATTCCTTTGTTTTTATTTATTAAAGGAGTTGAAAAATGTGGTCTTAGCGCCTCAGGAATGATTTTTTTTATCACTCCAACTAGTCAATTTTTATTGGGATATTTTTACTACAACGAACCTTTTTCTACAGATAAGTTCATAAGTTTTATTTTTATATGGATTGCTGTATTAATTTATTTAAGGGATTTGTATGAAAATAATTAAACCTTTAATTTATATTATTTGTGCCTCATTATTAATTTTAAAAAATGTTTATGCCGAAGATTTTAATAGTTGGAAAACATCATTTATAAAATATGCAATGAAAAAAGGTATTTCAGAAAAAACATTGAATGAAACTATATCTAAAGTTGAATATCTTCCTAAAGTTATTGAGTATGATAGATACCAGCCTGAATTTTATGAAGATACAAATACTTATATTTCAAAAAGAACTTCAAAAAATAAAGTTAAAAAAGGAAAATTTTTATTCGACAACTATAGAAATCATATAATTAATGTTGAAACTAAATACAATGTTGAAAAAGAGTTACTTCTATCACTAATGGGCATTGAGACAAATTTTGGAACATATCTTGGAAAAATGGATATTTTATCCTCTTTAGCAACATTAAGTTTTGATAAAAGAAGAAGTGAATTTTTCACAAACGAACTAATTATAATTTTAAAGTTAATCGATGAAGGAATTGTAGATCAAAATATATTGTTTGGATCATGGGCAGGAGCTTTTGGAAATTTTCAATTTATGCCATCTACAATTAAAAATTACGCTATCGATTTTAATAAAGATAATTTAATAGATTTAAAATCTATAGATGATTCATTTCCCTCTGCTGCAAACTACCTTAGCAAACTTGGGTGGAAAAAAAATGATCCTTGTTTTTACCCAATTAAACTAAAAGAAAATACACCGGAAAAATTATTAAATACATCTGCAAAAAAAATTAAAAATAAAAAAAAATTTAAACACATAAAAAAATTCATAATTGATGAAGAAAAAATTAAAGTTGATGAAAATTTATTGGTTGGAATAATTACACCGGACAAAGAAATCGTTGAAAATTCGAAGATACTTGAGCCGGCATATTTAGTTTTTCACAATTATGAGTTAATACTTAAATGGAATAGATCTTTGAGATTTGCTCTTGCTGTTTGTACTCTAAAGGAAAAATTTGAAAATGAATTATAAAATAATAATTATAATTTTTTTATTAACCTGTTCTTGCTCAACTAACAATATTAATAAAACTAACAAACAAATAGAACATAAACATCAAGTTTTTACTAATAAAGGATTTACATTATTGTATAAAGAATCCTTAAGGAAACAAAAAATTGTAAATAAAAATATTGATGAAAGATCTTTGATCATTTTTCAAAAGAATTTAAAAAAAAATACTACTGTTAAAATAACAAATTTATTAAATAATAAGTCAATTTTAGCAAAAGTAGGATCCGATTCAAAATACCCAAATTTTTATAACTCTGTTATCTCTCTAAGAATATATAATACTCTCGAATTAAATGAGAGCGAACCGTATATTGAAATATCAACTGTTTCACAAAATTCCACCTTTTTAGCAAAAAAAGCCAAAATGTACGAAGAAGAAAAGAAAGTTGCTGATAAAGCTCCAGTAGATGGAATTAGTATTAGTGATTTAAGTCAAAATAAAAAAAAGAAAGAAGAAAAATTAAAGGGAGAAAAATTTTTTTATATAATTAAAATTGCTGATTTTTATTATGAAAAAACTGCTAAATTAATGCAAAAACGATTAAAAGATGAGCTAAACATAAATAATTCAAAAATTAACCAAATTTCAAATACAAATTATAGAGTATATATGGGTCCGTTTGATAATATAAAATCTTTAAAAAATGCTTTTGATGATATAAATCCACTTAACTTTGAAAATATAGAAATAATTAAATTATGAAAAAACTTTATCTTATAATATTTTTAATTTGCTTTTCTTTTTTTAGTTCAAAAATTAATTCATCAGAATTTGATGTAAAAGCAAAAACCGTAATTTTACAAGATTATTTATCTGGGAAAATTTTATATGAGAAAGAACCAAATTTACCAATTTTTCCGGCTTCAATGACAAAAATTATGACTTCAATAATAGCTTTTGAATTAATTAAAAGAGGTGAGTTAAGTTTAGATGATAAATTTATTGTTTCGGAAAATGCCTGGCGACTTTCTCAGGCAGGCTATTCTTCAATGTTTATAATGGTAGGTGACAGCATTTCTGTTGAAAATCTTTTACGAGGTATAATCGTTGCGTCCGGAAATGATGCTTGTATAGCTTTAGCTGAAGGTATTGCTGGAACTGAAGAAGAATTTGCAATAATGATGACCGAAAAAGCAAGAGAGTTAGGTATGTTAAATACAAATTTTGCAAATTCATCAGGAATTAATCATCCAAAAAATTTATCTACTGTTAAGGATATTTTAATAATGTCAGATTATTTAATTAGAAATTATCCGGGATATTATGAATATTTTAAGGAAAAAAATTTTACTTGGGATAGGACAGGGGGCGATCCTATTACCCAAGGTAATAGAAACCCACTTTTATATAAAAATATTGGAGCTGATGGAATTAAAACTGGTTATTTGGCATATGAAAAATTTTCTCTAGCCTCATCACTAGAAAAAAACGGAAGGAGATTGATTGCTGTTGCTAGTGGTTTTAGTTCGAAGAAGTCAAGGTCTAGACAATCCCAAAAGCTGCTTACTTGGGGTTTGACAAATTTTAACACTATAGAAATTTCTAAAAAAGATAATGCTTTTACTGAGCTTGATGTATGGTTAGGTCAAAAAGATAAGGTTTCCGTCTACACAAGCAAAGATATTTATAAAACAATTAAAAAAGCAAGATTAAATAAGTTAGAAGTAAAAATTTCTTATAATGGACCAATAGAAGCTCCAATTAAAAAAGACGAAAAAATAGCCAAACTTCTGATTAATTATGATGGCAACTTATTATCAGAACATGATTTATTAGCATCCGAGAATATAAAAAAAATGAATATTATTTCAAGAATCTTAAAATCTATAAATTATCTAATTTGGGGTGATGTATAATAAATACCCAATTATAGTTTTTGAAGGAATAGAGGGTTCCGGTAAAAGTTTGCACATAAAAAATGTCGAAAATCATTTAAAAAAAAATAAAATTAAATTTATTAAACTTAGAGAACCAGGTGGATCGAAAAATTCTGAAAAAATTAGGAGACTAATATTAGATAATAACTCAAATTTTAATAAATTAACTGATCTATTTTTATATATGGCATCTAGGAGTGAAAATTACGAAAATATATTATTGAAAAATTATAAGAAAAAAATCATATTAATTGATAGATTTGTTGACTCAACATTAGCTTATCAGCACTTTGGAATGGGTATTAGTAAAAATTTTATAATTAATATTAATAAAATTATTTTAAACGATATTAAACCAAGCTTTACATTTTTGAACATAGTTAGCATGAAAAATCTTAAAAATAGACTAAACAATAGAGCCAAAAATAGGTATGATAATTTTCATCATAGTTTTTATAATAAAGTACAAAAAGGTTTCTTAAAATTATCAAAAAATAAAAAGAAATATATGATAATAGATTCAAATAAAAAAATTTCTGATAATAAAAATATAATAATTAAAAAAATTAATTCTATTATTTCATTATGAGTTTAAATCCATCGAATAATAAAAATTTATATGGCTATAATTCATTTTTTTTAGAATTAAAAAATTTATATGATAAAAATTTACTTCCTAATAAAATTATTTTTTCTGGAAATGAAGGTATTGGAAAAACAACATTGGCATATCATTTAACTAATTATATATTTTCTTGTAATGAAAATAATAAGTATAATTTTAAAGAAAACAAGATTATTGAAAATAATAACTCATATAATTTAATAGTTAAAAATTCACATCCAAATTTTTTTTTAATATCTTCAGATGAAGATAAAAATAATATTCAAATTTCAAAAATAAGAGAAATGATTAATTTTACAAATAAATCTTCTTTTAATAATGAAGCAAAAATAATATTAATTGATAATATAGAATTTTTAAATTTAAATGCGGTTAATGCACTTCTAAAAATAATTGAAGAACCGAATGATAATTTATTTTTTTTTCTTACACATAATAGTAAGACAAAAATATTAGATACTTTAAATTCTCGTTGTATTAAATTTAAGCTATTTTTAGATGAAAATAGTAAAAGTGAAATTTATTCTAATATTTTAGATAAAAATTTTCTTAATAGTTTAAACAATGATTTTAAAAATATTTATAATACACCGGGTCAAATGGTTTTATTAAATGATTTTTTTATTAGAAATGAAATTGACTCAAATATTTCGATAAATGATCTGCTTAAAATAATTATAGCTAAAAAAATATTCAAGAAAGATTTATTTGTTAAAAATAATATTAAATTTTTTATAGAACTATTTTTTGTTAAAAATATTTTTTATTCAAAATCAAAAACTAATATTTACACATTTTATAAATATTTTTTATCGAAATTATATGATTGTGATAAATATAATTTAGATGTTGAAAATGTATTAATTGAATTTAATGGTAAAGTTTTAAATGGATAAAAATTTTTACATTACAACACCAATTTATTATCCATCCGCTAAACCTCATATGGGTCATGCTTATTCAAGTATTATTGCTGATTTTTTTGCAAGGTTTAAACGTATAGAGGGTTATAAAGTTTTTTTTTTAACTGGCACTGATGAACATGGTCAAAAAATTCAAAGAGCAGCTGAAAAGAAAGGTATAGATCCAAAATCTTTTTGTGATGAAATTAGTAAAACATTTAAAAATTTATCTGCAATATTAAATTTGTCCAATGATGATTTTATAAGAACTACAGAAAATAGACATTTTAAATCTGTGGAAAATTTATGGGAAATTCTTGAAAAAAAGGGTGAGATTTATCTTTCTAAATATTCTGGCTGGTATTCTGTATCTGATGAGGCTTTTTACACTGAAGATGAAATTGAAACTGTTGATAACACAAAAAAAGCTAAGTCATCAGGTTCTGCAGTTGAGTGGATTGAAGAAGAATCTTATTTTTTTAAATTATCAAAGTGGCAAGAGCCACTTTTAAAATTTTATTCTGAAAATCCAAATTTCATATTGCCTGAATCTAGAAAAAACGAGGTTTTAAGTTTTGTGAAAAGTGGTCTGAAAGATCTTTCTGTAAGTAGAAAATCCTTCTCGTGGGGTATAAAAGTTCCTTCAAATAAGGATCATGTTATTTATGTTTGGTTAGATGCTCTTACAAATTATTTAAGTGCTTTAAATTATCCTGATACCAACGATAAACTCTATAAAAGTTATTGGCCTGCAAGTTTACATTTAATTGGTAAGGATATTTTGAGATTTCACGCTGTATATTGGCCTGCGTTTCTTTTGGCAGCAAATATACCTACTCCTGAAAGAGTTTATGGTCATGGTTGGATTTTATCAGGTGAAGAAAAAATGTCTAAGTCTAAAGGCAACATCTTAGATCCATTGGAAATAATACAAAATTATGGTTTGGATCCACTTAGATATTATTTAATAAAGGAAGTTTCTTTTGGTAATGATGGAAGTATTTCAAAAGAAAAATTAGAGAGCTGTATAAATAGTGATCTTGCAAATAATTTTGGAAATTTATGTCAACGAGTACTATCATTTGCTGAAAAGAATTGTGATGCGTTAATTCCAAAACATAAATTCAATAATGATGATTTAACTATACTAAAATCTATGAATAATATTAATAAAATTAGTTCGTTCATTGATAAACAGGATCTAAATCAATATATGAATTTTATTGTTGATAGACTTTTTGCATCAAATAAATATTTTAATGATCAAGAACCTTGGAAAAAGAAAGACGATAATTTAAGACTTTCTACAATAGTATATACAGCACTTGAATTAATAAGAAAAATAACAATTTTATTGTATCCAGTTATGCCACAAACAGCTGTTAAAGTATTGAACACATTTAATATAAAAGAAAGCCAAATTGATATTTCAACTCTTAAGAATAATGATTTTTTAAAAGAAAAAAATAAACTTAATAAATTAGATATATTATTTAAAAAAATATAAAATGATCGACTCGCACTGCCACTTGGACCATGAACCATTATTTTCTAATATAAATGAAATTATAACTAGATGTAAGGAAGTGGGATTAAAAAAAATATTAACTATATCAACTAACATTAAAAGTTTCGAAAATATAAAAAAAATTATTGAATTTGATGAAATAATATATGGTACAATAGGAATTCACCCCCATGAAACCAGTAAAGATATTGTAAATAGTGAATATATAATTGAAAATGCAAAAAAATATAAAAAAATCATAGGAATAGGTGAAACTGGTTTAGACTTTTATTATGAAAATAGTAAAAAAAAAGATCAAATAAATAGTTTTAAAAAACATATCGAAGCATCCATATATTTAAATTACCCTTTGATAGTCCATTCAAGAAGTGCAGAAAAAGAAACTTTTGAGATTCTTAATGATTATAAAAATAGTAATATAAAAATATTAATGCATTGTTTCACTGGGTCAAAAGAATTTGCGAAAAAATTAATGGATTTAAATACTTACTTTTCGGCAAGTGGAATTATAACATTTAAAAATAGTATAGATTTACAAGAAACTTTTAAGATAATTAATAAAAATAGACTATTAATTGAAACAGATAGTCCATTTTTAGCACCAGTGCCTATGAGAGGAAAAAAAAACGAACCTTCATATATAAAATATACTTTAGAAAAACTATCTCAAATTAAATCGCTTAATTTTAATGAGTTAGAACAAATTACCAGCAAAAATTTTGAAAATTTATTTTCGAAAAATGTCAGTTAAATTTATTATTTTAGGTTGTGGTTCATCTATGGGAGTTCCAAGAGTTGATGGAAGTTTTGGTAAATGTGACCCTAAACAGACAAAAAATTATAGAACAAGATGTAGTGCTTTAATTGTTTCACAAACCAACAACATATTGATTGATACATCACCAGATTTAAGGGAACAATTATTAAAAAATAAAATTAAAAATATTACAAGAGTACTATATACACATTCTCACGCTGATCAAACACATGGAATAAATGATTTAAGAATTTTTTATCTCAAAAATAATAAGAAAATTCCCATTCATGCTGATAGTGCAACTAAAAAATATCTTTTAAATAATTTCAAATATTGTTTTAAAAAAACAATATCATATCCACCTATACTTAAAATGAACAATCTTAAAAAAAAATATACTTTTAAAAATAAAAAAAAAAGTATTCAAGTTAAATCATTTAAAGTAAAACATGGTGAAATTGAATCCACAGCTTTCATAATTAATAATAAGTGTGCTTATATAAGTGATGTTAGCAAAATTTATAAAAAAGATTTTAAAATTTTAAAAAAATTAAATTTTTTAATAATTGATTGTCTTAGATATACAAAACATCCTTCTCATTATAGTTTGGATGAAGTATTAGAACTATCAAAATTACTTAAACCAAAAAAAACAATACTTACTAACTTAACTGCTGAAATGGATTATCAAGAATTAAAAAATAAACTTCCAAAAAATATTATACCAGCTTATGACGGTATGACTTTAGATCTATAAAATTTTTTCCAACTCATTCAATATTTTTTTTGACATCGGGTTTGTAAAGGATGCAAAAGTATCGTGAATTTTTCCGTTTTTATTTATTAAGATTTTATGAAAATTCCATTTTGGAATTGCACTTTTGCCATGATTATCTTTGGCCCATTTAAAAAATTCGTGAGCATTTTCACCTTTAACCTCAGTAATAGTGGTTAGTGGAAAATTTATATTAAAATTTACTTCACAAAAATCTTTGACATCGCTATTGTTGTTTTTTTCTTGATTAAAAGAATTTGATGGAACTCCAAGCACAATTAGTCCTTTAGTTTTATATTGGTCCCATAATTCCTGCAATTCATTATATTGTTTTGTAAAACCACAATAACTTGCGGTATTAACAATTAAAACTGCTTTATTTTTATAATCATTAAAATCAATCGTCTCGCCAGTAATACTTTCTATACTAATCTTATAAAATTCTTTTTCATAGTTAGCGATAGCTGTATTTTTAAAAAAAAACATAAATATAGTAAATATTATTAATATTATTTTTCTCATTTATAAAATTATTTATTTGGCGAAAGTAATATCAGGAAGTAGCCAAATAAAGTGGATAATAATGACCCAGTTAAAACACCTATTTTTACTCCATCAATATATTCCATATTTTCAACAAAGGCTAAATTTCCAACAAAAAGACTCATAGTAAAACCAATTCCTGTTAATATACCAACACCATACAAATTAAACCAATTTGAATTATTAGGCATTTGTGCAACTTTTAATTTTATTGATACGTAAGAAAATACAAAAACTCCTAATTGTTTACCCACAAACAATCCCAACAAAATACCTAAGGGAACTTTATCTAAAAGTGAGGCTAGAGACAAACCTTCTAATGATACACCAGCATTAGCAAATGCAAATAATGGCATTATACCGAATGCAACATATGGACTAATAGCATGTTCGGTTTTTATTAATAAAGAGAAATCTTTTTCTTTTATTCTGTGAGGTATTGTCATTGCCAATAAGACTCCAGCTATAGTGGCATGGATACCAGAATTATGAGTAAAATCCCAAAGAAATATACCTACTATCAAGTAAGGTAAAAATTTCTTTATATTAAATTTGTTTATTACAATTAGAACTAAAAACGCTAATAACATCAAACTTAAATACTTAATGCTTAAATCACCTGAATAGAATAGGGCGATAATTACTATCGCTCCTAAATCATCAATTATAGCAAGAGCAGTTAAAAAAACTTTTAAAGACAAAGGGACTCTCTTACCTAACAAAGATAAAACACCTAAGGAAAAAGCAATGTCTGTGGCTGATGGTATAGCCCAACCATTTAATGTTTCACCATCACCTAAATTTATAAAAACATAAATTAATGCTGGAACAAGCATTCCACCTACAGCAGCAATTATTGGTAATAAAGCTTGTTTGATATTTGAAAGTTCTCCTTGTAAAAATTCTCTTTTTATTTCCAAAGTAACAAAGAAAAAGAAAATTGCCATTAATGCATCATTAATCCAATGAAGTACAGATAGTTTTAAACCAAAATTATTTATACCTATAAATAAGTACTTATTTAAAGTAGAAAAATATAACTCAGCTAAACTCGAGTTACTAATTATTAATGCTATTATTGCAGCAAATAGTAACACTAGACCACTGGCAGCCTCTAATTTAAAAAACCATTTAAATGGTGATGAAATATATCTTAACATATTTTATTTGATTAAATCTAACATAAAAAGTTTAATATCATCAATTGATAGATATAAATTGTCTAAAAAAATGACGATATTAGGAAATATAGAAGATAAGTATATTTTAAAAGTATCAAGTACTAAAACAAAAGCTACGACAGAAATTGCTCCAACCAGAATTATTTTAAAATAATTTATCTTTTTTTTTT
>CEUZ01042520.1_pt1 | contig 10333 bp, 7 predicted proteins | sample 361511 | NCBI WGS metagenome assembly CEUZ01 (sample SAMEA2622822, study PRJEB7988) | marine metagenome | biome: marine biome (ENVO:00000447); feature: surface water layer (ENVO:00002042); material: "saline water (ENVO:00002010), including plankton (ENVO:xxxxxxxx)" | depth 5 m | reverse complement strand
TAATTTTGTTAGCTGGATTTCTCTTATCGAAGTTTAAAGATTTGTATTTTGTAATAAATTTCATTCAAAATATTATCAGAATACTATATAATAATTCACTTAAAGGCAGAAATTAAAAATGGTATTTTCAATAAAATATGCTCTAATACTATCAATGTTCTTTTTTCTTTTTGGATGTTCCAAAAAAGACAACGAACAAATAGTGCAGGATCAATTAAGCAATATCCCAGAAATTGCATATATAGAAGCTAAAACACTACTAGATCAAGAATCTTTCGACGATTCATTAATAGCCTTTAAACAAATTGAAAAAAAATATCCGCTATCTAATTGGGCATTAAAATCAAAAATTATGATAATTTTTATAAATTATCTAAAACTAGATTATGAAAATGCTTCTTTTGAAGTAGAACGATTTATAAATAAATATCCAGATTATGAAGATATAGATTATGTCTATTATCTAAGAGCGTTGATAGCATATGAACAAATAAAAAATCCTGGATTAGATGCATTAAATACTAATAAAGCATTATTATATTTTGAAGAACTTATTAGAAGATTTCCTTCTAGCAAATATTCAAAAGATGGTAGTCAAAAATTAATACTTGTGAAAACAGTATTAGCTGGAAAAGATGTCCACATAGGTTTATACTATTTAGAGCAACAAAAATATCTTGCAGCATTAAATAGATTTCAAAAAGTTATAGATTATTATGAACCAAATAAATATACACCAGAGGCACTGCATAGAATTGTAGAAATTTATTATATTCTAGGAATGCAAGATGATGCTAAAAGAGTTGCAGCAGTATTAGGGCATAATTATCCTGAAAGTATTTGGTATGAAAAAAGTTATAAAATAGTAGGTAAAAAAAATATAGATAATGATGATAGTGAAAGTTGGGCTGGCAGATTATTTAAAAAAATCTTTTGATTTATGAAAAAAAAATATAAGGAAAATACTTCCGAAAGAAGTGCTTTAATAGAATTAAAAAAATTATCTAAAGAAATAAAAAAACATAATTATTATTATCATAGTTTAGATAGTCCAAAAATTACTGATCAGAAATATGATAAACTTGTAAAAAGATATAACAATCTTGAAAAAAAATTTCCTAATATAAAAATTAAAAATAATCCAAATATTTTAGTTGGTTCTAAACCATTAAAAAGATTTGCTAAAATAAAACATATGACCCCAATGTTATCTTTAGCGAATGCATTTACTTCAGAAGATTTAAAAGAATTTATTAAAAGAATAAAAAAATATATCCATGATGAAAAATATAGTTTTATTTTCTACTGTGAGCCAAAAATTGATGGACTATCAATAAATTTGACTTATGAAAATGGTAAACTTAAATATGCTACTACAAGAGGCGATGGAGTAATTGGTGAAGATGTCATTGAAAATATTAAAACAATTTCAGATATTCCAATAAAAATAAAAAATAAAAATTTTCCAAATAATTTAGAACTAAGAGGTGAAATTTTTTTAGAAAAAAATGATTTTATCATTATCAATAAACTATTAGCGGATGATGAAAAATTTTCTAATCCAAGAAACGCAGCAGCAGGAAGTATAAGACAATTAGATAAGAATATAACTAGGCAAAGACCACTGAAATTTATTGCACATGGCATTGGATATTCTTCAAAAGAATATTTCAGCTTAGAAAATTTTTACAAAGACTTAAAATCTTGGGGTTTTAAGATTAACAAATATAACAAAATAGTTAAAAATATTGATGAAATGGAAAATTATCATCAATACATTAATTCTATTCGATCATCTTTACCTTACGATATTGATGGTTTAGTTTATAAATTAGATAATGTTGTATTACAAAAAAGATTGGGATATGTAGGTAAAAATCCTAGATGGGCAATAGCATACAAATTTAAATCAGAAAAAGCTTTAACACGAATTTTAAAAATAGATTTACAAGTTGGGAGAACAGGTGCAATCACGCCTGTAGCAAGGCTTGAACCTATTAATATTGGAGGCGTAATAGTATCTAATGCAACCTTACATAACTTTGATGAAATTAAAAAGAAAGATGTTAGAGAAAATGATATTGTTGAAATACAGAGGGCAGGAGATGTAATACCTCAAATTTTATCTGTTGTTAACAAAAGTTCAAAGAGAAAAAGTCTAATTTTACCTCCAAAAAATTGTCCCATTTGTAAAAATAAAGTAATAAAAGATAAAGATGAAACTGTAATTAGATGTAATAACTACTATCAATGTGATGCTCAACAAATTGAAAGAATTATTCATTTTGTATCTAAAAAAGCTTTTAATATTGAAGGACTAGGTGAAAAACAAATTAATCTTTTATGGAAACTAAAATATATTAGAAAAACTTCAGATATATTTATTTTACACAAATTTAAAGAAAAGATTGCTGATTTAGAAGGTTGGGGGGAATTATCGGTTTCAAATTTAATTAATAGTATAGAAAAAAGTTCATATATTGAAATTAAAAATTTTATTTATGCGCTTGGAATAAGATATGTTGGGGAAATTAATGCAGAAATTCTATCAAAACAATTTCTTTCTATAGAAAATTTTTTAAAAAATTCAAAATATAAAGAAAATTTGAATGATATAGACGGTTTAGGTCCTAAAGTTGTTATTTCAATTACTGAATTTTTAAATGAAAGTATAAACTTAAATGAAATTAATAAACTTATTTCACTTTGTAAAATAAAAAAGTATAATAAGGTAGTTATTGATAGTCCTTTTAATAATAAGTCAATAATTTTTACTGGAAAACTTTTAGAAATGTCTAGAGAAGAAGCAAAAAAAACAGCGACTGACATTGGGGCTAAAATTTCTAGTACAATTAGTTCTAAAACTGATTATTTAATATATGGGGACAAACCTGGTTCAAAGCTTAAAAAAGCAAAAGAATTAAATATCAAGATTCTTAATGAAAAAGAATGGAAAAATATAATTAATAAACTAAATCTTTAAGAGATATTTCATAAAAATCATTTTTGATCCACTTTTATCAAATTTTACTAATGCGGTATTTTTATCAATCTCAAGAATTCTTCCATTACCAAATTTTTGACTAAATACATAATCACCTTCATTTAATTTGCTAGTAGTGTTATAATTTGTATCTTGATTAAATTCTGAATTAATTTCTTTAAGATTATTTTTGTTATAATTTATTAATCTTTTCTTTCCAGGTGTAATTTTATTAATCTCACTTTCGTCAACATAAAATTGACTAGAATTATTATAGCTATTATATTGATTAAGTACCTCGGAACTAAATAATTCAACATCGTTTTGAGACAATTCGCTAATAAATCTTGAAGGAGCATTAAAATCATGTGAAGCGTATGCATAGCGATTTTGATTAACAAAGGAAATACTTACTTTTTTCCTAGCTCGTGTTAAGGCGACATAAGCTAATCTTCTTTCTTCTTCAAGACCTTTAACTCCTTTTTCCTCTATTGATCTTTTACTTGGAAACAAACCTTCTTCCCAACCAATTAGAAATACATTATCAAACTCTAATCCTTTTGCACTATGAATTGTCATTAAACTTATTTTATTCTTTTCATTTAAATTTTCATTTTCCAAAACCAAACTTATATGCTCTAAGAATCCTTCAAGATTATCAAATCCTTTCATACTATTTATAAATTCAATAACATTATCCATTCGATCATAACTATCTATATTTTCTTTTTGTTCGCTTTCTTTTTTTATTAAACCTAAATATCCTGAATCATCTAATATTATTTCACATAGTTCTATGTGATTAATCTCTTTTTTTAATTTATTCCATTTATGTAGTTTTGAAATAAAATTATTGATTTCTAATTTTGCTTTTCCCTTATTGTTAGTATCTAAATAAATCTTACAAGCTTCAAACATTGAAATGTCATTCTTTCTTGAAAGTTGATAAATCTTTTTTAGAGTAATTTGCCCAATTCCTCTTTTTGGTAAGTTAATAATTCTTTGGAGTGCAAGATCATCTTGTAAATTATTTGTAATTCTTAAATAAGCTATAATGTCTTTTATTTCTCTTCTTTCATAAAATTTAATACCTCCCACTATTCTATATGGCAAACCAATATTCAAAAATCTCTCCTCAAATGATCTTGTATGAGCTGCAACACGCATTAAAATAGCAATTTCATTTAATGATATATTTTTTTTTATTAAAGATTCAATTGTTCTGCTTATGCTTTCTGCCTCTTCTCTAGCTTCCCAAAAACCTTTAACTTCTATCTTTTCACCCTCGTCATTATTGCTCCAAAGTTTTTTTCCATATCTACCTTTGTTGAAATCAATTAAAGATGAGGCACAATTTAATATTCTTTTGGTTGATCTATAATTTTGTTCCAAACGAATTACGTTTGAAGATTCAAAATCTGAATCAAAGTTTAATATATTTTTTATTTCAGCTCCTCTCCATGAATATATAGACTGATCATCATCGCCGACACAACAAATATTTTTAGAACCTTTATATAGATACTTTAGCCATTTTTGCTGTGAAAGATTTATATCCTGGTATTCATCAACTAATATGTACTTAAATATATTTTGATAATATTTTAGGATTTTGTCATTTTCTTTAAAAATATATAGGCAATACATTAATAAATTTCCAAAATCACAACAATTTAATCTTAATAATTCATTTTCATATAATGAATATATTTTAGAAATATTTTTTTCTTCATAAGTGTTTGCTTTTTTTAATACAACATTAGCTGTTTGATTTTCATTTTTAAATCGATCGATACAATTTAAATAATACTTAGAATTTTTATCTTTTAAGTCTATTTTTTCAGAATCACATATATTGTTAATTAGCTTCAATTGATCTTCTTTATCTATAATTACAAAATTTGATTTCAGACCTACTTGTTCTGCATGTTTTCTTAAAATTTTTGCTGATATTGAATGAAATGTTCCAATCCACCAACCATCAATATTGCTATTAATCATCTTGTTAACTCTAAATTTCATTTCATTAGCAGCTTTATTGGTAAAGGTAACTGCAAGAATTTGATTAGGGGATGCAAGACCTTTTGAAAGTAGATAAAATATTTTCGATGTTAATACTCTGGTTTTACCACTACCTGCACCAGCAAGTACCAATAAACTTCCTTCGGTGTTTTCTACAGCCTTAATTTGCTGTTCATTCAAAAAACTCATATTTTCTTTTAAGTTATCCAATTAAATATCCTTATAAAAATATAATTATACATGTATATTTAACAAAAAACTGATAAAAACACTTTTACTTATATAATTAAAAATGCCAAAAATTTTTAAATTCATAGTATTTATTTTTTTTATTGCCTCTAGTAGCTTAATAACAAATTACGCCTCCAGTGCAAATACAGATGAAACAGATAAAGTTGAAACTAGTCCATCTGATTACAATACAACCTCGTATGATAAACAAATTTATGATCCTTTTGAACCAATAAACAGGGTTGTTTTTAAATTTAATAACATTGCAGACCGTATTATATTAGAACCTGCTGCTAAGGGTTATAGAAAATTACCTTCCCCAATTCAAACAGGTATTGGAAATTTTTTTAGTAATTTAAAATTACCATTAGTTATTATTAATCAATTTCTTCAAGGACAATTCGGAAATGCCGCAAGCTCAACAGGTCGTTTAGTTATTAATACAACAGTTGGAATCGGAGGTTTAATTGATGTTGCAGATAAATTTGGATTAGAACAAAAAGAAGAAGATTTTGGACAAACACTAGCTACCTGGGGCATTCCAGATGGACCTTATATTGTTTTACCAATATTTGGCCCTTCAAATGTTAGAGACACTACAGGAATGTTTATTGCCGGTGCAACAGATCCAACAAATTTATATTTAGCTGACCAAGGTGAAGGCGAATGGATAGTTTATAGGACAGCAGGAACAGCCATTGATCAAAGATCAAGAATTTTAGATGAAGTAAGTACATTAAGAGAAAATTCTGTAGATTATTATGCAGCAGTTAGAAGCTCATACTATCAAAATCGTGATGCAGCCATATTAAATAGAGATGATACACAATTAACACCAGTACCAGTAATTAATGTAGAGTTTGAATAAATGAAAAAAATATTTCTATATCTTTTTGCGATTGTATTAATTTTAAATACCCAATATGTAAATGCAAGCTCATCAGATGCTCAAAAATGGCTAAACGAAGAAATATCAACAATTATAGAACTCTATAGAAATCAAGATATTGATAAATTTACAAGATTAAAAGCAATTCAAAATTCAGTAAATGAAAATTTTGCTGGGACCGGTATAGCAAGATTTGTAGTAGGAAGCGTTTGGGATGAATCTACAGAAGAGTCAAGAAATGAGTTTATAAGATTATTTAAAGAACATCTGTATCTGACCATAGGTTCTTTAATGAGAGGTTATTCGAACCAAAATTTTGAATTAATTAATTCGAAAAAGGATCAAAACCAAGGTGTCTATTTAATTGATATGGAAATTGAATATAATGATCAAAAAACACTTGTAACCTGGAGAGTAAAAGAATCAAAACAAAGATTCTATGTAATAGATCTATTAGTAGCAGATATTTCTCTAGTCAGAACAAAAAGAGCAGAATTTAATTCTATATTAAAAAAATTTGATAATAATCTTGATGAGTTAAATTTCTTATTAAAAACACAAAATAGTATAAGTTTTAATAACCTAACAAATTAAATTAATTCATAAAATCCTTTGAATACTTTTTTATATACTCAAGCATTGAATAAACTCCGTTTCGTCTACTTGGTGTAAGAATATTATCAAGTCCAAGTGTTTTTAATTTTTCAAAATCTGAATTAAGAATTGTTTTAGGGGTTTCATTGCCATAAATATCTGACAAAATTGTTACCATGCCTTTTGAAATAAAAGCATCAGAATCTGACAAAAAAAACATTAATCCTTTATCAAATTTTGGAACTAGCCATACATTTGCCTGACATCCTTTTACCAAAAAAGATTTTTGCTTGTATTCTTCTGGAAATACTGAAGCCTTTTTACCTTGATCAAGTAATAATTTATATTTATCCATAACATCATCAAAATAATCAAGTTGTGATTTATAATCTAATATTTTTTGCTCAATAGTCATTTTTTGCTAAATAACACAACTAAAATAAAAAATATAATATAAATGAATTTATAAATGCTATAAAAATTATTACTAATAATTGGAAATGGTGGGCCCGCCTGGATTCGAACCAGGGACCACGCCGTTATGAGCGGCGCGCTCTAACCAACTGAGCTACAGGCCCAATTATAAAATATTAGTAGTTATTACTAATAGATATTACCGTCAATATCTAACGTCATTAAATCCTTTCCCAAAATTGGGCTTTTCCCAAAATCCTTCGAAACCCTTTTTATTAGTTCTTTTTCATCAAAAATTGGCGGTACAAAATGATATAATACTAAATTTTTAGCTTTAACTTCTTTAGCTATTTTACCCACTTCATAAGATGAAGTATGGTAAGATTTTACATTTTCGATTGTTTCACTGGTTCTCATTTTACCGAAAGGCTTAATTTCATTTTCAACAAAAACCTCATGTAGCAGGATATCAGCATTTAAAGCGTGTTTTATTAGATTTTTACATGGTTTTGTATCTCCACTTATCGTAATTTTAGACCTATTTAATAGAAAATTATATCCAAACGCATATTCGACAGGATTATGATCAACTTTAAAATATTCGATATAAATGTCATCAATTATTATTTTTCCATCATTTTCAATTTCAGTAATATCTAATTCAAATCCTTCAATAGATTCTCTTCTTTCATATTTAATCCTCAATTCTCTTTCATCAAACCACGCATTCATTAGTGAAGAAAATAATTTTTTTGATCCTTTCGGACCTATTATCTTCCACTTTTTTTTTCTATATTGATGCCAACTAGAAATTATTAATTGATAAAAATCAATAACATGATCAGAATGCAGATGAGTAATTAAAAGACAATCAATTTCAGCACCTTTAAATCCAGATTGAACTAATCGTTGAGTTACTCCAGAACCACAATCGATAAGAATCTTAGTATCTCTGTTGCTTACAAGACATGCAGGACCAAATCGTCTGCTATCTACTGATGGACAGCCAGTACCCAATAAAGTTAATTTCATTAGCTATCTAGAAAAGTCTTTAATTTTCTTGCTCTAGTAGGATGTTTCAATTTTCTAAGTGCTTTAGCTTCTATTTGTCTAATTCTCTCTCTAGTAACACTAAACTGTTGTCCAACTTCTTCCAGCGTATGATCACTATTCATCCCTATCCCAAAACGCATTCTCAAAACTCTTTCTTCTCTTGGTGTAAGTGAAGACAATATTCTTGTAGTTGTTTCTCTTAAAGAACTTTTGACTGCTGCATCAATGGGAACAACTGCATTTTTATCTTCTATAAAATCACCTAAAGAACTATCATCTTCATCTCCAACCGGAGTTTCAAGACTTATAGGCTCTTTTGCAATTTTCAAAACTTTTCTTATTTTTTCTAAGGGCATATGTAATTTTTTTGCTAGTTCATCTGGAGTAGGTTCTCTGCCAATCTCATGCAAAATTTGACGAGAAGTTCTAACTATTTTATTTATTGTCTCTATCATATGAACTGGGATACGTATTGTTCTTGCTTGGTCGGCTATTGATCTCGTTATTGCCTGTCTAATCCACCAAGTAGCATATGTAGAAAATTTATAACCTCTTCTGTATTCAAATTTATCAACAGCTTTCATTAACCCAATATTTCCTTCTTGTATTAAATCTAGAAATTGTAAACCTCTGTTAGTATATTTTTTTGCAATTGAAATTACTAATCTTAAATTTGCTTCAACCATTTCCTTTTTTGCTCTACTAGCAGATCTTTCACCTTGTTGAACCGTTCCAACTATTCTTCTAAATTCTGATATTGGAATTTCTGCTGCAGCTTGTATTTCTTTAATGTCAGAAAATATTATTTTAATTGTATTTTTATTATTATGAATAAAATTTTCCCAATTTTTATCTTTTAACTTAGATACTGAAACAATCCATTTTTCATCACCTTCATTATCTATATATTTTTCAATAAAGGCTTCTCTTTTGATTCCACTATCATTAGCTAATCTTAATAATTTTCCTTCTCTAATTAATAATTTTTTATTTAATTCATACAGATGCTCCATTAGAGCTTCAATTGTTGATGAGTTTAAGTGAACACCTTTCATTAACTCAATCATTTTTCTTTGAATTTCTTTATATTTTTTCTGTAAAGACTTTACCTTTTTTTCATTTTTGATATCTACATTTTTTAATTCAAATTGATTTTTTTGAAGTTTTTTAAAAATTTTTGCTATATTATCAAAATCTTTTAAAACTTCTGGTTTTAATTTTTCTTCCAAAGCAGCCAGCGAAACATTTAAGTTTTCTAATTCATCGTCATCATCTTCTGTTGTTTCAGTTTCATCTGATTTCTCATCATTTTTTTCTTTTTCCTTAGATTCAGTCTTTGTTTCTTTTTTTAGATTTCCTGATTCAATAATATCCAATGAATTATCTAATTTTGATTCACTTAAATCGTTTAAATCATATGTGGCTTCAAGATCTACAATATCTCTAAGCAACATTGTTCCTGCTTTTATAGAATCAGACCAATTTATTATTGATCTTATTGTTAATGGGCTTTCACAAATAGCCCCGATCATCATTTCTCTACCTGCTTCAATTCTTTTTGCAATAGCTATTTCTCCTTCTCTACTTAATAATTCTACTCCACCCATATCTCGTAAATACAAGCGTACGGGATCATCAGTCTTTCCTGTTTGTAATTTTTTTTCTGAATCAGAATCTTCTAGACCCGAGCCACTTTCATTTTCATCTTTTTCACTAAGATATTGTGCTTTATTTTTTACTATACTAATTTCTAAATCTAAAATTTTCTTTTTAATTTCTTCAATTTTTTTGTCATTTCTAATTTTTTTGGGAATTATTTTTTCAACTTGTTTAAATGTAACAAAGCCTTCAATCTTTGATCTTAATATTACTTCTTTAAAATTGTTTTCTAATTTTTCTTCAAATAATTTGTTTCTTTTTTTTTCAGTTTCTATTTTTTTTAATCTTCTTCTTTCTAGAGATAATCGTTTTTTTTCTTTTTTGAATTTTTCTAATTTTTTTTGTTTAATAATTTTTTCTGCAAGTTTTTTTTTCTTTATTTTATCTGCAGTTTTCTTTTTTCTAATTCTTTCAATAATTTTTTTCTTTTTGATTCGTTCTGCAAGCTTTTTCTTTTTGATTCGTTCAGCAAGCTTTTTCTTTTTGAT
>CEUZ01284992.1_pt1 | contig 10335 bp, 7 predicted proteins | sample 361511 | NCBI WGS metagenome assembly CEUZ01 (sample SAMEA2622822, study PRJEB7988) | marine metagenome | biome: marine biome (ENVO:00000447); feature: surface water layer (ENVO:00002042); material: "saline water (ENVO:00002010), including plankton (ENVO:xxxxxxxx)" | depth 5 m | reverse complement strand
AGGCAAGTTAGCTTTTTTTGATTTTTCTTTTAAAGCTCCCGCTTTATTCATGCTGTATGGATAATGTATTTGTGAATGTATATTTTTTTTTTTAAGAAATTTACCTAACTTGTCACGATACTTAGTTCTTATAACATAAAGATGTTTTGACGAACCCGGGTCAGTAACTGTCAATTTAATATCTCCTACGTAAGCTAACTTATCATCATAGTAGTTTGAAATTATTCTACGATGATTGTTGTATTTTGGTGTTAGATTTATTTTTTTAAGTAAAATTGAAGCTTGTAGAGTGTCTAGTCTACTATTTATTCCTTCATACGAATGAACATTTTTTTTTACAGCTCCCAAATTTCTTAAGATAGAAATTTTTTTATATAAATTTATATTATTTGTAGTGACCATACCAGCATCTCCATAAGCACCTAAATTTTTTGCGGGATAAAAGCTATAGCAAGATAAGTCTGAATATTTATTATTTTTTTCTTTTTTATAGCAAAGCAAATGGTTATTTTTTTTACAGTTTTTGCAGTTAGAAGCAAAATGTGACTGAGCACTATCTTCAATGATAAAAATTTTTTTACCAACTATTTCTCTTAGTAATTTGATATCAACTTTTTGTCCATACAAATTAACTGGTATTATTGCTCTTGTATTTTTAGATAATTTTTTTTTAATACTTTCAAATGATATTAATCCAGTATCATCATTTATATCAGCAAATATTAATTTAATATTATTGAGCGCCACACAAAGACCAGTAGATATGTATGTCATCCCCGGTATTATGACCTCATGATTTTTTTTAAGGTTTAATGATTTTAAAGCTAAAATTAGAGCATCAGTACCATTTGCACATCCTATTGCATATTTAGAATTGGACATTTTGGAAAATTTTTTTTCAAACTTGATGACGTTTTTGCCAAGTATAAAATCTTTTTTTTTAATTGTATTTATGATTTCTTTATTAACTGAAAATGATTCCTTTTTAGACAAAGGATTAACATTAGTAAAATTTATCTTTTTCATTAATTTTTATTAATTTTTTCAAGTGTCATTGTGATTTTTTTATTAAAATCTTTAGCAAAAAGGAAATTTTTGTTTTTCTTAATCGAATTATATATATAGGTAGTCATTTTGGATAAAGGCTCAGTAAGATCAATTTCTGGGATCTCTAGAGAGTAGTCAGACCAACCTTTTTTATCTCTCTTCTTATAAATTTTTATTTTATATAAAGACTCATTTTCATCACAATATAAAATTGCTTTATTAAATTTTATTTTTATTAATCTGATCTTAGTAGGTGATATCCACGAATTTTTTACCAAAACATTCAAATTTTTATCATACTTTAAATTTACATAAATATTGTCACATAAGCCTTTTTTAATGTTTTCTTTTTTTATTGTTTGTATTGATCTTGGCTGCTTGCGGAGCAAATACGTAAGTATTGATACATCGTGTGTAGTTAAATCCCAAATTACATTTGTGTCATTTCTTATAGGTGCTTGCTCACGAAATGACTCTATCTCTAATATTTTACCGAATTTATTTTGGCTAATCACTTTTTTTATATAATTAATCGTTCCTGAAAATAAAAAAGGATAATCAACAAAAATCATTCTTTTTTTAGTTTTTGCTATGTTATTTAATTTATCAACTTGTTTTAATGATAACGACAAAGGTTTTTCAACCAAGATATGTTTTGAGTTTTCTAAAGCAAATTTTGCAATGTCGTAATGTGTTGATGTAGGTGTTGATATAACTATTAAATCTAACAAATCATTTTGTATGGCATTTTTGTAGTTAGAGTAGCATTCAACATTTGATAAATTTTTTCTTGCATCAATTAAATTAATTTTTTTTTTATCAACTATTGATAAAATATCAAAATATGATGAGTTTTGAAAATTTCTAGCTAACTTTTTACCCCAGTAACCATAGCCTATAATTGAAATGTTGAACATAATTTACTTGTTTTTAAACTTATTAGAAAAAGATTCAATTAAATAAATTTTATTATTTTTATAGAGAGATTTTTTAACCTTAATACCGTTAACAAAAGGAACCTGATATGGAGGAAATATGAGCGATCTTATTTTATTATGCAATTTAAGAGATGGTTTTTTTATATTAAAATTTAGAATTTTTTTATAATCAACGCTATCCCTTTTGTAGTATTTACCATTAGATAAATTTTGTTTTCTTAAACTATAATTTGAGTTTAAAATATTATTAATGTTTTTTTTAAGCAACTGTATAGAACAGTTCATTAGTCTAAAATAATTATCATAAGCTGTATCATTTATTTTTATTTCAAACCTTCTCTGATCTATAATGTCGCCTGTGTCAATACCCTTATTAATTTTATGTAAAGTAACTCCAGAATATTTTTCACCGTTAAAAATTTGCAAAAAATTTGTATGACAACCTCTATATTTAGGTAATAAACTAAAATGGAAATTAAAGAGTTTTTTTGACTTAAATTTATCTACATTAATAATTTTTTCATATTCTAAAGAAAAGAATACAAGATTTGGAATCTTATATAATTCGTTGATATTAACAATTTTAAATTTATTTATACGAGCAAACTTTCTTAATGACGGTTGCCAGTTGTTACGTCCATTGTCACTGGTATTTGGTAAAACACATATATTTTTTTTACTTATCTTATATTTTGTAAGAGTTTTAATTGCGTTTATTGAACATTCATTTTTTCCAGCAATACAAATATACATTCCTAAAATTAATCCCAAATGTATTTATATTTATTTTTTCCATTAAATGTTTTGTGCACAATAAAATCAGCAACTATAGAATTATCAAATATTGAAAAATATCTTCTTTTACCATTTTTTGAGATTGTATTTATTTTATTTATATTTCCATTAAGTTTTTCTAGTTGATTAATTAAATCATCAACAGATGAGTAAAAACCCATTTCATCGCTACTAAAAAAATCTTGATATTGAGTCTTTCTATCAATGAAAGTCATTATTCCATTTGCAATCAAAGAAGCAATTCTATTACTGGAAGCGTATTTTGAGGGTATACCCCTACTAAGATTTAATGCTGTTTTACACTTGGATAATTCTTTAAAAAATTGATAGTTCCATTTAGGTTGTTCATTAGCATAACCAAGTATGTTAAAAGTAAGTTTGCTGTTTTTCTGCATTAATTCATTTAAAAAAGTTTCTCTTTCATCAATGTTCTGATTTTTCAATTTTCCATAATTAACACCATGACTTAATGCAAAGAAGAGATCTTTGTATCTATTATTAGAATTATAAATTTCTAAGTTTTCTATATTCTTATCAGCAGGAATTGGCATATAATTTAATTTCTTTTTTTTAATATTAGTATTAATTAAAGTTGGAGAAGATGTTAAAAAATATTGATCTATTAAATCTGAATTTTTTTCTATTAGGTTAAGATTATTAAGATAGTTAGGTCCACCTTTTATTAAATGATCTTCATACCACAAAGCAATTTTTGTTTTTTTGTCCGATTTGATTTTAGATATTGTCTCTCTGCTTAAAATATTATTATGGCCAAGCAAAACTAAGTCAGGCCTATAATTTTGTGTTATTTTTAATACTTTATCATTTAAGGCGTTTCCATTTCTTAATAATAATTTATTATTAAAATCTCTATAGCTAAAATTCACAACGTCATGATCATTTCTTATAAAACCTTTTGTTAATTTGTTTGCTATTGAAATATTAAAAAGGCGATGGTCATTTTTCTCATCAAAAGTAGAAACGTGCAATATTTTTAAATTTTTGTTTCTAATATAATTTATTTTTTTTGTTAGAAAGTTACTTTTTAAATTATCAATTTTGGATGTTAAAAGATCAATTTTATGTATTACATTTTTAAAATTATCTTTTTGTATTTTATTCAGTAACTTATTATTTTTAATTATTTTAATAATTAACTTTTCAAGAGAAGCAACACTAAGCTCATTTAGAATGAGATTAGTATTAAACGTCTCACTTAACCCACCTCTGTTTGTAGTGATTGTAGCACATCCGTAAGCAGCAGATTCCATAGCGGTTCTTCCAAAAGGTTCCTGCCACCTAGAACAGGCTACAGATATAGAGCTTTTTTTATAAAAATTCAGTATTTGGCCATGTGGTAGCCAATCAATTATTTTTAAGTTTTTATGTTTAAAATTATGTGTCTCCCTTCTTTCGTTACCAATGGCATAAGCTTTCCAATTTTTAAATTTTCCTAATATTCTTAAAACAGCTTTACCAAAAATATCATAACCTTTTGATGAATTAAGTTTCCCCGTAAATATAATTATCTTATCTTTTTTAGGAAATTTATTAAGTGGGTCAACTGCAGGATATAAAATTTCACAATTGTTTTTGTAATTAAATGGTAAGCCTTCAAAAAATTTTCTCATAACCCATTTACTAACAAAAAATATTTGATCGCAATTATTTGCAATAAATAGTCTTTCGTTAACTGTTTTAGAAAATCTTAAGTCTTGAGGATTATTATGATAAACAAAAATGAACTTGCAGTTTAATTTTTTCTTTAATAAAAAGACTAGTGATTCAGGTCTGTTGTGTAGTTCAATTACCTCAAATTTAAACTTGTTGTAATATTCTAGGAATTTCTTAGTATAAAAATAATTTTTTTTAAATTTAATTTTAGTAAGATTTATATTTACAAAATTATTAGTTAAGGGTTTATATTTCTCAGGCAAATTACCAAATACCATTGTTTGCTTTTTAAGCTTACTTTTTTTCAAATAATCCTTAACCCAAATGGATGCAGCGGCAGCATCATTCAATGTATATTTTTCTTTGTAAGGTAATAAAATTGCTATCTTTTTTTTCATTTATAGCGTCTTTTAATAAAATTCCTAAATTTTCTATTTTTCTTTATATAATATTCTCTGGATATTGCTTTACTTTTTGTATCATACTTTTCGGTATATATGACTTTCCATCGACTTCCTTTTGTAAATTTAGCACCCTTTCCTTTATTATGTAAATTTAATCTCTTTTTAAGATTATTTGTATACCCGACATATGTGATTAACTTTGATCTTCTTTTGGTGCTAATTACATAAACAAAATAACCCATTTGTACTATTTTGGCGGTCCCACGGGGAATCGAACCCCGATTAGGTGATTGAAAACCACCTGTCCTAACCGTTAGACGATGGGACCTATTAAATTCATCTAGTATTTATTATATATTTAAAGTTGTTTCAATGATCAAAAAGTTTGATTTTTTTTTAAAAAGAACAGCTAGTAGTACTGATTAAAATATTAGCAAAGAAATAATGGAAAAACTAAAAAAACATATTCAATCAATTATAGATATTTATAAGACAGGGAATTTATCAAAAGCAGAATTGCTTGCCGAGGAGGCTATTAATGACAATCCTAAAGTGGTTTTTTTGTACAATTTACTTGGCCTTATTTTGGCTGAACAAAAAAAAGATGATCAGGCAATAAAATGTTATGAAAAAGGTATTGCAGTAGATCCAAATTATGGAATGATTTATAACAATATGGGACTTTTGTTTTTCAAAGACAAAAGCAACGACAGTATAAAAAAAGCAGAAAAATTTTACAAAAAAGCTATTTCTCTGGATAAAAAAATACCTGAGCCATTTAATAATCTAGGAAATTTATACGATTATATTAATAAAATTGATGAAGCTATAGATTGTTATAAAAAATCAATAGAAATAAATCCAAACTTTTCTTATGCACATCACAATTTAGGCACTGCTTATGTTGCAATAGGAAAATTCGAAGATGCTAAAAAACACTTTAATGAATCCATAAAATTAAATCCAAATTTTATAGTCACGCACAGATCATTAAGCAGAATTATAAAGTATACAGCTAATGACGATCATTTTATTGAGTTAAAAAAAATATATAAAAATCTGCCTTCTCATAATACGGGACCAAAAATAGAATTGGGGTATGCATTAGGAAAGGCTTATGAAGATATTAAAAATTTTGAACAATCTTTTGTCTGCTATGAGGAAGCTAACTCCCTGCAAAGGAAGAAAATTAATTTTTTGATAAGATCAGAAGAAGAAAAATTTAACGAAATAAAAAAATTTTATACCAAGAAATTGTTTAGCAAATATAAAGATTCAGGTTATCAAGATTATTCACCAATATTTGTTATTGGTATGCCACGATCTTCTACGACATTAGTTGAGCAAATTTTATCAAGTCATTCCGAAGTGTATGGAGCAGAAGAAGTTGAGTTTATACCGGAGTTGATTAAAAAAAAATTTAATAATAATGAAGATCTAAAAATAATTGGAAAAGAATACTTTTCAAAAATGAAAAAAATCTCCAATAATGCAACTAGAAGTACAGATAAATTGCCTACAAATTTTTTAAATATTGGATTTATTAAATTAATATTACCAAAATCAAAAATTATCCATTGTTATAGAAATCCCAAAGATAATTGCTTATCTATATTTAAAAATCAATTCAGTAGTGGAAAAATAAAGTTTGCCTACGATTTAAAGGAAATAGTTTCTTATTATAATTTTTACTCAGATCTGATGAAATATTGGAAAATAAATTTACCCAATTTTATTTATGATATTAAGTACGAAAATTTAATTTCAAACACAAAGAAGGAAATTGAAAATCTATTAAAAAACTGTGGATTGAGTTGGAGCAACGACTGTTTGAATTTTTATAAAAACGATAGGCCTGTTAAATCTGCTAGTGATATACAAGTTAGAAGTAAAATTTATAATAGTTCAATAAACTCTTGGAAAAATTATGAAAAGTATTTGAATAAATACTTTGATAAGTTAAAAAATTAATTAAGAGAAATATCTTCTATCATGAACTGAATATTTTTTTTTCCTTTCCATTCATTTAACCTCATTCTTCCAGCTATATTTATTCTTTTCTTACTTTCTTTATTTAAAAAAGGTTCAAGTGGACTATTTTTTGCATTCCAAGCAAAAGCTTTAAATGTAGAACCATCTTTTCCACTTAAAACACACATTATATGATTATCAGCCACAATATTTGATGATATTACCTTTGTATTCTCTATTACAAATTTAGGCTCACTATTTCCTGAACCAAAAGGACCCAAGCAATTTATTTCTTGAAAAAAACCCTCATTTAAAGCGCTAGGGGCAATTATAGCATCAAGGTACAAATTTGTATTTTTTAAATTATCTTTAAATTTTTTTTCAAAATTCTCGATTAAAAAATTTCTGAATGTTGGTATTTTTTCTGCTTTTAAGGTAAATCCGCCGGCCATTTTGTGACCACCGCCTTTTACTAGAATACCTGATTGTACCGCTTTAATAATTAGACTTCCTATATCAAAACCAACTACTGATCTTGCTGATCCTTTTCCTATTTCATTTTTTAAAGATATTAATATAGTTGGTTTATTATATTTTTCTTTAATTCTTGACGCAACAATTCCTATTATTCCTTCATGCCAATCCTTACCTGACATTACTAATACTGGGTGATTATGATATTTCTTTACTTCAGTATTAATTTGTTCGGATAGCATCATTTCAATGCTTTTCCTTTCTTTGTTAGATTTGTCTAGATCAATTGCAATTTTATAAGCTTTTTGTGGATCATCAGAGATTAACAAATCTGATCCATGAGAAGATTTACCAACTCTACCACCAGCATTTATTCTTGGACCTAATACAAATCCTAAATCAAATGTAGTCGGTTGTGACTCAATTTTACATAAATCATATAAAGTTTTTAAACCTAAATTTGATCTTTGCTTGATAATTTTAAGTCCCTGCTTAACAATAGCTCTATTTAGACCTACTAGCGGAACAACATCGCAAACTGTACCCAATGATACAAGATCTAAGAAATTTAAAATATTAGGTTCTTCTATTTCGTTGTTTTTAAACCAATTTAAATCACGTAATTTTTTATTTAGTGCTACTAGAAAAACAAAACACACACCAGCTGCACAAAGATAGTTAAGTCCTGAATTATCATCATATCTATTCGGATTAACAATTGCACAAGCTTTAGGAAGTTTAGTATCTGATTGATGATGATCTAATACAATTACATCAACATTTGCATTTTGTGCTTCTCTTATAGGTTCAAAGGATGATGTACCACAATCTACGGTAAAAATGATTTTTGCACCTTTATTAATAAGAAAGTTAAAACCTTCAATGCTCGGTCCGTAGCCTTCTTTTTGTCTGTCAGGTATATAAGTCTGGATCTTTTGATTTAATGATGAAAAATAACGAGCAAGCAATGCTGTAGAGGAAGCACCATCAACATCATAATCTCCGAAAATGCCGACTAATTCTCTTGCGATAATACTTTTGTAAGTTCTTTCTATTGCATTTTTCATATCTTTTAAATGTAAAGGATTGGGTAAAAGATTTTTGATCTTTGGATCTAGAAAAAGATCGATGTTCTCAATATTTTTTTTTCTTATAGACAAAAGTTTTGCAACAATTTCTGTAAGTGAATAATTTTCTGAAAAATTTGTAATATCTGATGTGTCAAATTTTTTAAATAACCAGTTTTTGCCACTAACTGAAGATAAACTCATTTACTCAATTTATTTTTTATTACTTTGTTAACTTTGGTACTTTTATGAAGTACAAAAGTTTCTGATTCGAATGTACTACCAAGATCTTTTATTCCTTTAACCAAATCACCATCTGTAATGCCAGTAGCACAAAATATAACATCACCTTTGACCATATCTTCAATATTATATTTTTTATTTAAATCAGTAATACCTAGCTTAATAGCTTTATTTTTTTGATCAGTATCTTGATATACTAGTCTTGTTTGCATTTGACAACCAAGGCAGCTCAAAGCTGCTGCAGCTAAAACGCCTTCGGGAGCACCACCTGTTCCAATGTATATATCAGTATCAGATTTTTGAACTGCCACAGAAATTACGCCTGACACATCACCATCAGTAATAAAATTTACTTTAACACCTAACGATTTTAATGATTTTACTATTGAATCATGTCTAGGTCTCCCTAGAACGCAAGCTGATAATTTATTTGGTTTAGTATTTTTAGCTTCAGATATTAAGTTAATATTTTTTTCTAAACTATAATCAAGATCTATCAAATTTTTTGGATAACCGCTTCCTATAGCAATTTTTTCCATATAAATATCCGGCGCATGAAGTAGATTACCTTTTCTAGTAACAGCTAAAACAGATAAAGCGTTTTGCAAATTTTTTGCCACAAAATTAGTGCCTTCCAAAGGGTCCACCGCTATATCAAATTCTTCTCCTTTTCCAGTTCCAACTTTCTCATTTATGTACAACATTGGAGCTTCATCTAGTTCACCTTCACCAATTACAATTTTGCCTTTCATATTGATCTTGTTAAGAACTGTTCTCATTTCATCAACTGCTGCCTGATCAGCTCCAATTTTATCATTTTTACCTTTAAAATTTGAAGCTCCATAAGCTGCTCTTTCTGTAGATTTGACAAAAGAGTCTATAAAAAACTTATCAATGTTCATTTAAATTTTTTCTATTCTAATAAAGGTAGGTTTTTTAATAACAAATTTATTTTTGATTAGATTTTTAAGTAGATTTCTATAATTTTTTTCCAAATTTTCGTGAGTAATTATTATTATTGAAGCCTTTTTATTTTTTTTATAAGGGTTTTGTATTAAATTTTTGATTGAAATATTATAATTAGCAAAAGTTTTAGTTATAGAAGATAAAACTCCAGGAACATCTTTAACTTCAATTCTTAAATATGATGAACATGAATGCTTAGAAACATCAAAATTAGCAATCTTATTTCTTCGTGTATAAGAAACACCAAAAGGATATTGAATATTACCTTTTACTATTGAATATAGATCGGATAAAAGAGCGGAGGATGTAGGTCCAGGTCCAGCACCCTCACCTTGCAAAATAGATCTACCAATAGGTAAGCCGTCAATAACAACAGCATTTAATACACCATCTATATTAGCTAGATGTGAATGTTTCAAAACCAAACAAGGATGAACTCGTTCAATTAATTTTTTATTTTTAATTTCTGAAATTGATAATAATTTTATTTTATAACCTAACCTTTTTGCATGTAGAATATCTGTTAAATTAATATTTTGTATACCCTCAATAAGCATTTTGTTTTTTGATATACTTTTATTAAAAGCAATTGAGGATAAAATTCGTAACTTGGCTGCTGAATCATTACCATTTAAATCTGATAATGGATTACTTTCAGCAAAACCTAATTTTTTAGCTTTATTAAGAACTTCAGAAAAATCTTTTTTGTTAATTTGCATTGAAGATAAAATAAAATTAGTTGTTCCATTAAGAATT
>CEUZ01076195.1_pt1 | contig 10336 bp, 9 predicted proteins | sample 361511 | NCBI WGS metagenome assembly CEUZ01 (sample SAMEA2622822, study PRJEB7988) | marine metagenome | biome: marine biome (ENVO:00000447); feature: surface water layer (ENVO:00002042); material: "saline water (ENVO:00002010), including plankton (ENVO:xxxxxxxx)" | depth 5 m | reverse complement strand
AATGTATAATGCCCTATTACAAAGGTAAGAAATCTTCGTATTGAAAAATACTATCTAGAATATCTTACTAAAACTAAATCAATATCTTTTTTCAAATCGCGAGGTTCTTTCCCTTTAAACTTTTTAATTTTAAAACCATTTCTTTCTAAAGATGTTCTATCTGATTCTGGAAATGACATGAATTTGTCCTGTTTCATTATTGCAGATACCACCAAATCTTCATTATTTTTCCAGTCAATTTCTGATTTAAAAATTTCATTCGGATTTTGTAATTCAAACATAGAACGTATTCTTAATGTCGTAAAATCCATAGGATCAATTTCATGAATTCTTCCAAATTCTCTTGAATCACGAAATTTTGCACCACCAATATCTCCTTCCGAGATTGATTTCTTTATTTTATCAAAAAAATCTCTATAAACATTATCACATGCTACAAAACAATTACCATAACAAAACGTTACTCTACGAAGTTTTTTTGATTTTTGATTACCAAGTATATACAAATAATCTCGTTTCCATGGTCGTGGTTCACAATTAATGGTTTCTTCATTGATATTTCTGTCTTGATCTGTAAGAATGGTTCTTGGAGGAGAACTATTTAATGGAATACTACCCATCTTAATTTCTTCAAATTTTTTTATCTCCATTGCGTCACCGTTTCGTATCATTCCATCAGGAGGATTATTTGCATGTCCAGTGTCAGAAAATACTTGAAAATAGTTTTCAATTCGTGCTTCATTAGAAGTGGCACCTAGAGGAATTCCACAAAAAGAATCTTTTATGAACACTTCTAATCCTGCTCCTTGTTTTTGAATTCTGTTACTTGCATCTCTAACTTCTTTATAATTTTCGAGATCTAGATCTTGGGATTTTGAAATATTAATTATTGCCTTAAGAAGATTGGAATTTGTCAAATTGATTAATCAAATAGATGATCATAGATAAGTTGGATCTAATTTCATACACATTGATTTAGTACTAATTTTACTTTACAAACACTGAGAATTTTGATCGATTAATCATAAGAAGAAATTAAGAGTTGACCAGAAATGTAAAAAATTATAGAGGAATGTTTTAATTTATAAAAAAATAATCTATAAAATGAATCAAAAAAGGATTGGACGATGAATAATCAAATAACAATCCAAAAAGATGGTGTTGTCTTTACTCCAAAAAATCTTGCAAATTTTATTGCCGAAAAAACATTGAGATATGTATCAAAAGAAAAATTTCAAATGAAGAAAAATATGATTACAGTTGTTGACCCAGCATGTGGTAACGGTCAATTATTAGAAAGTTTTATTGAAATATCAGATAAAAAATATAAAAATAAAATTGGGATTTACGGGTTAGATATTAATAAAAATTCAATTTTGTATTGTAAAAAAAAATTCTTACAATACAACAAGAAATTCAAATTCGTAAACACTAACGCTCTAAGTCCTTTTAATCAAAAAATATTTCATGATGGATGGTTAAAACTACAAGAGAATTTAGGGAATATAGGAAAATTTGATATAATGATTGCAAACCCACCATGGGGATCCAATATGTCAACGTATAAAGAAGAAATAGATAAAAATGAATTTGAAACTTTAGAGAATCATAATGATTCGTTTGAAATTTTTTTAGAATTAGCTCTAAAAATTGTCAAGCCTGGAGGTTATTTTTCGTTTATTATACCGGATTCTATTTTGAATCATGGAGAAAATATAATCAGAAAAAAATTAATTTCATCAACTGAAATTAAATACATTGGAAGATTAGGAGAGAAAATTTTTCCAGATATTAATAGAGCCTGTGTAATAATAATAGTTAAAAATTCAGCACCTGCTGAAAATTCACAAATTGATTGTTTTCGATTATTAAGCAAAGAACGAAGAAATGTACTAAGCGGTAAAAAGGCATTTGAAGATGTAGAAAAAGGTAAAATCCATGCAGTATTACAAAAGAGATTTTTAAAAAATTCTTATCAACAAATTGATATTGATTTAAGACAAAATGAACAGCCTATTTTGAAAAAACTTTATTCTTCTAATGAGAAAATTAGTGATTATTTGGTTTCAACACGAGGTGTGGAATTGGGGATATCAGGAGAAGTTTGTTTATGCCAAAAATGTCAATCCTGGATACCACTACCAGTCAAACAGTCGGTAATTTGTGAACATTGTAAAAATAAAATCATTATAAAAAAATCAAAAGTTGAAACGATCATTATAGACAAGGAAGATGAAAAGAAAAATTCAAAACCACTGATTACTGGAAAAGATCTTAAAAGATACAAGTCTAAACCAACTCATAATATAATATTAAATAAAAAAGGTATTAACTATAAACCAAAAGATACCTATCTACCACCAAAAATTTTGATTAGAAAAACAGGAATAGGAATCACGGCTACAATTGATTACTCATCATCATATGTTACACAAGTGGTTTATGTTTTTAAAACAAAACCAGGAATAGATATTGATCTTGAATTTTTTATTGCATTATTAAATTCTAGAATTTATTATTTTATTCTTGCCAAATCATATGGAGAACTTGAGTGGAGATCTCACCCATATCTTACACAAAGTCAAATTGGAGATATACCAATCCCCATATTAAAAAATAATAAAAAAATTATTAATGAAATAATTTCATTGATGAAATCATACAAAGAAAAAGGAGCGTTAACTAACGAAGTTGATTTAAAGATTGAACTGTTAATAGGAAAATTGTTTAAACTAACAAAAAATGATTTCAAAGTTATAATGAATTTAATTAATGAATCAGATGAATTGTTGCCGGTAAAACATTTAAAAAATATTAATCTAGAAGACATTTTAAAAAGATTCAGATAAAGATGGGTCAACGATATATTGGATCAAAAACACAAATCAAAGATATTATTGTTTCAGAAATAGAAAAACATGTCAAGAAAAATGATATAATACTTGATGCAATGTGTGGTTCTGGAAGAATTTCTTTAGAGTTAAGAAAACGAGATTACAAAGTTATTGCAGTAGATGTGATGAGTCAAGCATCTCACATAACAAGAGTGAATCTTGAGTTAAGCAAAGCGCCAACATTTACTAAAGCAAGGACACTTGTTGAGCAAAACGAAATTTCAAAGAAATCAGGATATGAATTAGTTATAGAACACATGAACCAGTTGAAACCAATTAAAGGGTATTTTTGGCGTGAATTTTCGCCTGACGGAACGCCTGCAAATGGTAGTGAGTCTAGAAAATATTTTACTTCTGAAAATGCACAAAAAATTGACGCAGCAAGAAAATTTGTAAAAAAACTGAGAAAAGATAATAAAATTTCAGATATAGAATATTCACTTCTTATTCATGATATGATAATGGGCATAAACAATGTTGCAAACATTGCCGGAACATACGGACACTATCTTTCAAAATTTGCCCCTAATGCATTAAAGACACTGAAATTTTCACAAGCAGAATTTAATAAAATTGGGACAACACGTGGTCATAAAATTATCAATGGATATGCTGAAGATGTATCAAAAAAAGTTAAAGCTGAATTATGCTATATTGATCCACCATATAGGAAAAGACAGTATGCTGCAAACTATCACATATTAGAAACAATTGCTAGAGGTGATGAGCCAGTAGCTGCAGGTAAAAGTGGATTAAGAGAATGGCGTGATCAATATTCTGATTTATGTTCAAAAATAAAAATGTGGCCAGCATTGGAAAAGATTATTTCTGAAGCAAAATGTGAAAAATTTCTTCTCAGTTATAATTCAGAAGGGTTGGCAACAAAAAAACAAATTGTAACATTTCTGAAAAAATTTGGTAAAGTGTCTGTAAAAGAATTTTCCAATAAAAGATTCAAGAGTAGAAATGAAAAAGCTGATGAAAATATTATGGAATATTTGTTCTTTTTAAAAAGAGATTAGTGTTGTTTGAATGGCCAATTGTAGTCTTTTGCTTCAAAAAATAATGGGTCTTGTGGAATAATTGAACCTGCAGATATACTAGTGTCAAACATGTTCTCTAATCCTTTTGCATACCAATTTGACTTTGGATTTGATTCTTGGAACCAACCTCCCCAGTATTCTCCGGATTTTAATCTAACAATGTAAACAACTAGATTGTTATCTGGATTTATTTTTTCTTCATATTCTGTTTCATCAGGTAAATCTTCTATCATTTTTTCAGGTTTAGGAAAACCCAACTCTTCCCATGTCCATGCTACAATCCTTGTATCTGGGTTGGATTGATTCTGCTCTGCTAAAGTAAAAGTTGAATCTCTTCTCTGGTATATTCTATTTTGAGTTATAGATGATGAATGTCCCAAACTGTGTATTTCAAACTCATATAACGGTCCGTTTTTCTGCCTTTCAGGAGTAATTCCAGTAAAAAAACGACTCCATTGGTTTGCAGGTATATCTCCAGTTGGAAAATCAATGTATTTTTGCTTTCCACCGCCATCAAAGTCATTTCTATAGAATGCTTTCCACTCATTTTTTGTTATTCTACGAAATATTATCTGATCAATTTCTTGTCTTGGCATACACCTTGAAGGAAATTGTAGTAAAAAAATCAGATCTTTTTTTACTCTGAATATGTTTGAATCTCTATGTCAAAAGAGAGTCCCGGAAAAAAATCTGCACGAACAAAGGGACCAGAAAAAAGAGCAGAATATGCTACTGCTGCAGCAATCACAAAAACAAGACCAAAATATACAAAACTTGTTAAATCTGCAATTGAAGCGTTAGGAGGGAAAGCAGAACATAAACAAATTATCGAGTATGCTAAAAAACAAAATTTTGATAATCTAAATGAACGTACTCTTAGAGCACATCTTAATTTTATGACAGTTAATTCTCATAGTAGAGTTAATTTTCCTATAAATGACAAAGCACGTGATTATAATCCTGATTACGATGTTTTGTATAAAACAGGTAGAGGAAGTGTAGTGCTTTACAATCCAATAGAACATGGAGATTGGACAATTATGGAAGATGAGAAGGGAAATGCAAAGATTGCAAAGAATGGAGTGATTTGGAAAAAAGACAATCTAGCTTTTGGTTTTGAAGAATTGAAAGATGGCTTGTTGAAATATGAACGTCATCAGAGTGCTAATTATTTACCAATTGCAGTTATGACATTATTAAACAATCAAAATTATGAAACAGACTGGGAAACAATTTTGAAAAAAATTAAACAACTATGTTTTTGGAAAATTAATGTCGGTGTAGTAAAGGAAATGTGTCGTGAACCTCAAGCCGAAAAAATTGGGATAAAATGTAGAGATGATAATGGAAAACCTACCGACACATTTTCACTTGATGTTGATAAACTCTCTTCTGAACAAGAAGAAGAATTAAAGGCAATTTGTGGAAAAATGATTGCTAAATTCCACATATCTAAGATGAATAGAGAGGTAGATGCATGAGTTCCAATCTTTCGTTCAAGGATGCTGCAATCACAGTTCTACGTCAACAAGGAAAACCGTTAAAGTTACAAGAGATTTTTGATAAGATAACAGAACAAAAATTAATCAATACTGATGGAGAAACACCTGAACAAACTCTTCGGGCAGAGATTACTAGAGATATAGCCACAAATGGTGAAAATTCAACATTTGAAAGAGTAAGCAAGGGAGTTTATGGATTAAGAGAATGGGGAAAAATTTCTGGAAATAAAATGAAATGTTGGTGGATTCAAGCGGGAGAGGATGGTCGTCACTGGAATTCCTTTAAAGAGAAGTCTATTGCAGGAATAGACTACAAAAAAATATGTAATTTTGATTTGACTGGAATGTCAAGAGAGGAGATAGATAAAAAAACAGATGGAAAAGCTGTTGATAATTTGTTATGGGTGTCTCAGATAAAAAAAGGAGACATTATTGCAGTTACACTAACTAATACAGGTGTTAAGGAATTTGCAATAGCAACTAGTGATTATTACTTTGCTACTGATGAAAATGGAACAGAAAACAATAGACATAGAGTGGATGTAGAATATCTTGGCTATGGAGCACCTGATCTTGATAGTAAAGCAAGAAAAGGAATTATGTATGATAAGAAAGGAAAGATAGTAGAGTACCTAAGTGGAAAAGAGATTAATTCCACAAATGGAATCAAAAGTACTATGACTAGCACCAACGAGTGGTCAAATCTTTTACTCTTTGGACCTCCTGGAACAGGAAAGACATACAACGCTGAAATAAAAGCCAAACATGTAATTTCTGATAACTTTCCACGAAGAAATGATTTTGAAAATACATATCCAAATCCAATATTGCAACCACCAGCAGTAGATAAGATGTCAGATGATGATTATGGTAAGTTTGTTAGGGAACAAGTTGGAATTGCATGTGGTGAAAATGGATATAATTTTGTTGAGAACAAGAAAAAATTTAATTATATTTTAGAAAAAAAATCTGCAACAGCCAATGCTGAAGAAGTCAACGAGCTTACTGACAAGAAAGAAATTCGTGTTCATTTTGCATATTCATCAAGTTCAACTGGAAATCCAGTTGAATGTTTTATGGGAATGAAGAATGAGGCAATAGATTTTCTTAAAGATGGTACAGAAGAATGTAATAGATATATCATCGTAGTTAATAATGCAACAAAAAATTTTGTGGTGCTTCCATATTCAATTGAACAAGAACACAGTAGGTTTAGTCCTAGTGGATCTGGTGGTTGGGATCCAACTGGAGTTAAAGCACATACATTTCGTTTGTATATTAAGAAAAAAGATGCAGAACTTGAAACTGATGATAATCCGTTTGATTGTAAGAAATTTGTAAGAAATATTGATTTAATGTTTGGTGAATTTCTTAGAAGTGTAACATTTCATCCATCATATTCTTATGAAGAATTTGTTGAGGGCATTAGACCAAAATTGAATTCAGAGGAAGTTAGTTATAACTTAGAAGATGGGATTTTCAAACAAATTAATAATCAAGCACTTTTTGATCCAGAAAATAAATATGTACTAATTATAGATGAAGTAAATCGTGGAAATATTCCAAAAATCTTTGGAGAATTAATTACGTTAATAGAAGATGAAAAGAGAGAAAAGTATTCACTAAATTTAACATACTCAAAAGACAATTTCACTGTTGCAAAAAATTTGAAGATAATTGGAACGATGAATACTGCAGATGCAAGTATAGCTAAACTAGACATTGCTTTGAGAAGGCGATTTTTGCATAAAGAACTCATGCCCGATACGAGTTTAATTGCAAAGAGCATTGGAAGTAAACCAGTAAACCTTCAAAAAGTTGTTGATAATTTGAATGAGAAAATCAGAACTAATGTAGGTCGAGAAAGGCAAATTGGTCATGCATATTTCATGAAAAATGGTAAAGCGATTATCGATATTGCTACATTAAAAGAGAGATTTGCCCAACAAATCATTCCATTGATTCAAGAATATTTCTATGAAGATTGGAAAGAGATTGGAAAAATTCTAGGTCCAAAATTCATTGATTCAGATAAAGAAATAGTGGTAGAGGATTGGAAGACGAATGATGGCAAATTTGAAGAAGCATTAGATGCTATATGAAAAATATAGAATTAAAAGAATTTGAAGGAATCTCATCAAGAGAGAAGGATAAAGACAGTAAAGAGTGGAAATATGATTCTGATCTTCCAAAAAAATTTTCTGATGAAAAAGATAGAGAACTATTGGATGAATTAGATAAAAATTTGAAGATTGAAGAGTTTTTAGATGGATTAAGAGTTAAGGCAAAACGTTCAGTTGGAAAATGTCAGTTTTCTGATTTTTCAATATCTGTAACCCCAAGATTTGTGTCACAAGAAAATTTATCAAGATTCTTAGATTTTTCTTATGGATTTTCTGATGATTTCATGATTTCTAATCAAGTTCTTACTCAAACTGGTTTAGAAGATAATTTACTTAACATAATGATTTCAACATTTACTAAAAATTGTAAAAATCTCATAAAGCGTGGTCTCTATAAAACTTATGAAGAACAGATTGAAGATTTGAAATATCTAAAAGGAAAACTTTTACTTCAAAATCAAATTCGAAACGATTTTACAAAAAAATTAGCATTCAACTGTCAATATGATGATCTAATTACAAACAATAATGAAAATCAAATTTGTTTGCATGTTTTAGAAAATTATTGTTACCCACGAATAGAGAATGATGAAAAGAAAAGAGATTGCAGTAAGTTGATAAAACAATTTTCAATTGAGGTAGAGAATCCACCTGAATTAAGACTTCATAAATTTGATGAGGTATTTTATAATAGATTAAATCAACACTATGAAAGCATTCATGGATTAGGTAAAATTATTTTTCAAGGTTTTGGTATCTCAGATTTTTATAAATTCAAGAAAACAAACATCTATTCATTTTTTGTTCCAATGCATGATGTGTATGAAAAGTTTTTGGAAAAATTGTTTGAAAAATTGAATTATGATGTTGAATCACAAATAGGTCAAATAGCATGGAAAGATCAAGATGAAAAAACAATGGGGATTAGAACAGATATTTTATTAAAAGATAATAAAAAAATAGAATTTTTAATTGACGCAAAATACAAAGAAGAACTTTCACCATCAGATAGATATGAACTAGGATTCTATATTCATGAATTACAAATATCAACTAAAACTGCGTATGCGATATTGCCGTATGTTAGAGGATTACTTCACGGTACATGTACAAAATGTAATCTACTAAGGTTGAAAGAACCCGCAAGAAAAGATGAGTTCTTGGAATCAGAAAAACAAGGCATAAAAATTGAGATAAAATATTTAGATACAGACAAAATTTTAGAACAAATTTATGATTCAAATGTATCTGAAAAACAGATTAGGGACGAAATTAAGAAATTCATTAAACCATTGAAACCATAGTTTTTGAATAAATACAAAAAATTTAAGAAGTAAAACAAAGCATAGATCTTACTTTTGATTGAAATCTCCAAAGAAGTGGAAAAATATTTAGAAAAACCATATGCATTATCTGCATTAGGTACTGGCGTAGGTGGTGAAATTTACTACGATTATTTAGCATTTTTTCATTTAATTCTAGTAAAAAAAGGAAAAAAAAATGGATTTGTTGTCCCAGTTTCTGTTAAAAATGCAGTAAAAATTTGTAAGAAATTAAATCTCAAATTTAAAAAAGATGATTGGCATAATTATGAGGAATGTGTAAGTGAAAATAATTCTCTTTCAAAAGAAACAACTGAAAAAATAAAAAAAATGAGAAGGAACCGTATAAGGGTGCACCAGGATGTCTTATGTGGTACAGATGATGCCATTTTAGAAAAATTCTGTTCTGGAAATATTACCAATGAAAAACTAGGTGAATTTGAACAATATCCAAAATGTTGTATCAAACAATTTACAGATAATGTGTGGGGAGATTTTGTACAAGCAGCAGAAATTATTGGAGATACGCCTCAAAATGCCGAAATGATTTTGAATGTTAGTAGAGCTGGTAATGCAGATGAAAGAATTTTTCAGAGATTAAAAAAAATACAATTAGAATTTGCTGATGGAAGAAAAAAATTTCCCTATCTATTTCATCAAGCTTGTACAGATTGTTTGAATGATATGGAAAATTCACCTAGCGGAAAACTAAACAAAGAGTGGGGAAATGTTGCTAAAGAATTTCCCAAACTAGATTCTTTGATAATGCAAGGCGGTATAGATGAAAGTGAAGATAAGAAAAGATTATGGGATAAAGAATGGCAGGAGTGGATAGATGGCGGGTGCCTAGGATAAAAAAGATGTGGAAATAGATGTTAGTTCATTCGGTGAGTTTTCTTGTTATATGCCAATCCGTGTTGTAAAGATTAAAGGAAGTTTGTGGGTTTGGAGCCGGAGCATCTACATAAAATCCAACATAAGTATCATTAAGATCTCTTCCCAAGATATCGATTATTGTTAGTTCATTTTTGTTTGGGACATCAACCTGTTCTGCAAGTTTGTCTTGTGCATCAGCAAAAATTCCGTTTTTATCACCTTCAATAAATTCACCCAAAACCAACGTTCCTTCATAATGCGGACATGGTTGTATGTGTTCTTCCCATTGACTCACGTTTTTTACTCCACATATTGGACACCAAAAATTGATTGAATCAGATGTAATGCGGATGATTTGCATGGAGTGTAAAGGACATACTAATATAAAAAATGTGAAAGAATAGTTATTTTTTCTTCTTTTTTGGAGGTTGTAATTGCCCTTTGATTATTTCATGTAAATTGTCTTTAGTAGGCTGCTCAAGTAAATCTTTGATGAATTTATCTGGTTTGTCTCTCCATTCAAGAACAATTTGAAGATGGTCATCAAATGTTCCATAGACATTTCTTGTTCCATAG